>Ga0209278_1000041_pt1 | contig 271659 bp, 246 predicted proteins | sample JI81BgreenDNA_FD_187504 | JGI IMG/M metagenome (GOLD analysis project Ga0209278, IMG submission 187504) | Wastewater effluent complex algal communities from Wisconsin, to seasonally profile nutrient transformation and Carbon sequestration -... | ecosystem: Engineered > WWTP > Effluent > Algae... | reverse complement strand
CCCCCGCGCAGCAGGGGGGAAGCCGCGTCAGCGGCGCAGGGGGGAGAGGCAACCCCTCCGGAGCGCGTGCCCCAGCCCCAGGGCGCCGTGGAACGGGCTGTGCCCGGCCACAGGGGCCGTCCCCCCGCGCAGCAGGGGGGAAGCCGCGTCAGCGGCGCAGGGGGGCTTGGCTATACAGCCCATGTGGAGCCATGCTCCGGCACCAGCGCCCGCCACTGCAACTCGGTTTCGATGCGGTGTCGCAGGGTGTCGGACGCGCCCATTTCACCGTGGGTCACGAACACGCGGTGCGGGGCCTTTGGAATGGCGCGCAGCCAGGCCATGAGCTGGCCGGCGTCGGCATGGGCCGAGGCCGACTGCAGCTGCACCACCTCGGCGCGCACCGGCACGTCCTGCCCGTGGATGCGCAGGCTCTTGGCGCCCGACGACAGCGAGGCGCCGCGCGTGCCCGGCGCCTGGTAGCCGGTGAGCACCACCATGTTGCGGTGGTGCCCCAGGTAGGCAGCCAGGTGGTGCAGCACCCGGCCACCGGTGGCCATGCCGCTGGCGGCCAGGATGATCTTGGGTCCGTTCTGCTGGGCAATCGCCTTGGACTGTTCGACCGAATTGGTCATCCGCGCCACATGCTCCATCTCGCGGCACTGGGCGGCGTTCAGGCGGTGTTCGCCCAGGTAGCGGTCGTACAGGTCGGTGGTGTGGATGGCCATGGGGCTGTCCAGGTACACCGGCAGCGCCGAGGGCAGCGCGCCGCTGGCCTTGAGCAGCGCGATGGCATGCAGGATTTCCTGCGCCCGGCCGACGGCAAACACCGGCAGCACCGCGGTGCCCCCCCGCGCGGCCACCCGCTGCAGGGCGGGGCCAAGCTCGGCCAGCACGTCTTCGTCCGGGTGGTCGCGGTCGCCGTAGGTCGACTCGACCACCACCGCATCGGCCGCGGGCGGCCGCTCGGGCGGCAGCATCAGCAGATCGTCCGGCCGACCCAGGTCGCCCGAGAACAGGATCTTGCGACCGCCCACTTCCAGCAGCAGGCTGGACGCGCCCAGGATGTGGCCGGCGCGGATGAAACGTGCCGTCCAGCCGTGCAGTGGCTCGAAGGCGTGCCCCATGGGCATGGTGCGCAGCAGCTTGAGGCAGTCCAGCGCGTCGGTTTCGGTGTACAGCGGCAGCGCCGGTGCGTGTTTGGAGAAGCCCTTGCGGTTGGCAAAGGCGGCGTCCTCTTCCTGGATGTGGCCGCTGTCGGGCAGCAGGATCTGCGCCAGATCGCGGGTGGCCGGCGTGCACCAGACCTTGCCGTGAAAGCCCTCTTTGGCCAGCAGTGGCAGGTAGCCACTGTGGTCCAGGTGGGCGTGGGTGAGCAGCACGGCGCCGATGTGGTGAGGCTCGATGGGCAGCGGGTCGCGGTTGCGCAGGCGCAGCTGCTTGTAGCCCTGGAACAGGCCGCAGTCGACCATCAGGCTCTGGCCATTGTGTTCAACGAGGTACTTGGACCCGGTGACGGTGCCGGCGGCACCCAGGAAACGGAGATGGACGCTCATGCGAGGCATGTTACCCGCACCGGTGCCAGTGGCCACCGCCAGACCCGCCGTGTTGAGGGCCGGCAGGTCACCGCGCACGGCCAGAGGCCAGCCCCGCCGTGGCCATTCGATGGTTTTGCGGTGGCCAGATGCATGCTGCTTAGCTGTTTTATTCATAAACAACTGAAAAGGTATTCGTTCCAGTTTTGATGAAGGGCTTTCATGATCCGCTCCGTCCATTCCCATTCGGAGCAGAACCATGAACACCCGCCGCCATTTCTCGACCACCCTGATCGCCGCCGCCGCGCTCACCGCTGTCAGCGCTATCGCCCTGGCCCAGCCAGCGCCGGTGACCCTGCTGAACGTGTCTTACGACCCGACGCGCGAGCTGTACGTCGAATTCAACGCCGCCTTCGCCCGGCACTGGAAGGCCAAGTCCGGCCAGGACGTGACCATCAAGCAAAGCCACGGTGGCTCGGGCAAGCAGGCGCGTTCTGTCATCGACGGGCTGGATGCCGATATCGCCACCCTGGCCCTCGCCGGTGACACCGACGCGCTGCACAGCAACGGGGGCTGGATCCCCAGAGACTGGCAAAAGCGCCTGCCGCACAACAGTTCGCCTTACACGTCCACCATCGTGCTGGTGGTGCGCCAGGGCAACCCCAAGGGCATCAAGGACTGGGACGACCTGGTGCGGCCGGACGTCAAGGTGATCACGCCCAACCCCAAGACTTCGGGTGGCGCACGCTGGAACTACCTGGCCGCCTGGGAATTTGCCAGGCGCCAGTACGGCGGCGACGACAAGGCCCAGGCCTTTGTGAAGAAGCTCTACGAGAACGTGCCGGTGCTCGATACCGGGGCCCGTGGGTCATCCGTCACGTTTGCCCAGCGCAACCAGGGCGATGTGTTCATCAGCTGGGAGAACGAGGCCTGGCTGCTGGAGAAGGAGTTCGGCAGCAAGGTCGACTTTGTCTATCCGTCGCTCTCGATCCTGGCCGAGCCGGCGGTGACCGTGGTCGACCGCAACGTCGATCGCAAGGGCACCCGTGCGGTGGCCGAGGCCTACCTGAAGTACCTGTACACCGAGGAGGCGCAGGACATCATCGGCAAGCACTTCTACCGTCCGCGCTCGGAGAAGGCCCAGGCCAAGTTCGCCCGGCAACTGCCCAAGCTCAACCTGTTCACCATCGACCAGGCCTTTGGCGGCTGGACCCAGGCGGCCAAAGTGCACTTTGCCGACGGCGGTACGTTCGACCAGATCTACACCGCCAAATGAGGCCCGGTCGCATCCTCATCGTTCCCGGGTGGCGCAACTCAGAGCCCGGTCACTGGCAGAGCCTTTGGGCAGCACGGTTGCCGGGCGCACGCCGGGTCTCGCAGGCCGACTGGCTCTTTCCCCGACGGCACGAATGGGTGGATCGCCTGACAGAGGACATCCTGGCCAGCGCTGACGAACGGGTGGTGCTGGTGGCGCACAGCCTCGGTTGCATGGCGGTGGCCCATCTGCCAGACGAGGCGGCACAGCGGGTGAGCGCCGCGCTGCTGGTCGCGCCGGCCGATCCGGAGCGACGGGCGCAACTGGCCGACTTTGCACCCGTGCCGCACCGTCGCCTGCCGTATCGAAGCACCCTTGTCGCCAGCAGCGACGACCCGTACTGCCCGGTGCGACTGGCCGGCGCCTACGCCAGGGCGTGGGGCAGCGAATTCGTCCGACTGGAGAACGCTGGTCACATCAACGTGGCCGCCGGTTTCGGCGAGTGGCCGTTGGGGTTGCACCTGTTGTCACAACTCGGTGTGCTGATCGACCCGGCCGAGCTGCTGCGCCGCGCGGCCTGAGCTTCATATGCGTTAGGAGCATAAGAAAAGAGAAACAAAGTCGTTTGGGATTGAAGTCGCTGTCCCTACGATTCGTGCCATTCCTGCTTTCCCCTGTCTGTAGCCATGAACACCACCATCAAATCCGCACTCGGTGCCATCGCCCTGGCAGCCGCCAGCGCTGCGTCTGCCCAGACCACACTGCTCAACGTGTCCTACGACGTGGCGCGCGAGTTCTACAAAGAGCTGAACGCCGCCTTCGTGGCGCACCACAAGAAAACCACCGGCAAGGACATCAAGGTCGACCAGTCGCACGCCGGGTCGAGTGCGCAGGCGCGTGCCGTGGCCGACGGGCTGGAGGCCGATGTGGTGACCATGAACACCACCACCGACGTCGACTTCCTGGCCGAGCGCGGCGTGGTGGCCAAAGACTGGCGCCAGAAATTCCCGCACAACGCAGCGCCCACCACGTCCACCATGCTGTTCCTGGTGCGCCAGGGCAACCCCAAGGGCATCAAAGACTGGGACGACCTCATCAAGCCCGGTGTGCAGGTGGTGGTGGTCAACCCGAAGACCGGCGGCAACGGCCGCATGGCCTACCTGGCCGCCTGGGGCCAGGTGCGCGCCAAGGGCGGCACCGATGCGCAGGCCGCCGAGTTCGTGAGCAAGCTCTACAAGAACGTGCCGGTGCTGGCGCGGGGCGGGCGCGATGCGACCGGCATCTTTCTGCAGCGCAACATTGGCGATGTGCTGGTGACCTTCGAGTCCGAAGTGGTGTCGGTGGACAACGAGTTCGGCAAGGGCCGGGTCGACGCCATCCACCCCAGCGCGTCCATCGTGGCCGAGAACCCGGTGGCCATCGTCGAACGCACCGTGGCCAAGAAGGGCACCGCGGCCGACGCCAAGGCCTACCTCGACTTCCTGTACTCGCCCGAGGGCCAGGCGATTGCGGCCCGGCACAACATCCGCCCGCGCAACGAGGCGGTGCTGAAGCAGTACGCCAGCGCTTTCAAGCCGATCAAGCTGTTCACCGTCGAGCAGTACTTTGGCTCGCTGGGTGAGGCGCAGAAGGTGCACTTCAACGACGGTGGCCAGTTCGACAAGCTCTACATGAACAAGTGACACCCCCCTGCGCAGGGCAGTGAACACCCCCCTGCGCCGCTGACGCGGCTTCCCCCCGCTCTGGCGCGCCTGCGGCGCTGGGCAGAGGGACGGTGCGTGTGGCCCGGCGGAGCCGGTTCCACCGCACCCCTGGACACAGACACCTCGTTCCTCTCAGCGGCTTGCTGCACACATTCCTTTTTGTCATGACCACTGCCACGCTGTCCCCTGCGACGGCTCCTTCTTCCGGTCCTCGCCGCAGTGCGCGCGTGTTGCCGGGCTTCAACCTCACGCTGGGGTACACGCTGCTGTACCTCAGCCTGATCGTGCTGATACCGCTTTCGGCGCTGCTGCTCAAGACCTTCACCCTGACCTGGCCGCAGTTCTGGGAGGCGGTCACCTCGCCGCGGGTGCTGGCTTCGTACCGGCTGACCTTTGGCGCCTCGCTCATTGCGGCCCTGGTCAATGTGGTGTTCGGTCTGCTGGTGGCCTGGGTGCTGGTGCGCTACCCGTTTCCGGGCAAGAAGATCGTCGACGCGCTGGTGGACCTGCCGTTTGCCCTGCCCACCGCCGTGGCCGGCATTTCGCTCACCGCCTTGCTGGCGGGGAACGGCTGGATTGGGCAGTTCTTTGAACCCTGGGGCATCCAGCTCGCGTTCAACCCCAACGGCGTGGTGATCGCGCTGATCTTCATTGGCCTGCCCTTTGTGGTGCGCACGGTGCAGCCGGTGCTGGAAGATGCCGAGAAGGAACTGGAAGAGGCAGCCACCTGCCTGGGCGCCACCCGCTGGCAGACCTTCAGCCGCGTGATCTTTCCCAGCATCGCGCCCGCGCTGCTGACCGGCTTCGCCATGGCCTTCGCCCGCGCCGTGGGGGAGTACGGCTCGGTCATCTTCATCGCCGGCAACATGCCCATGGTCAGTGAAATCACCCCGCTGATCATCATCGGCAAGCTCGAACAGTACGACTACGCCGGTGCCACCGCCGTGGCCACGGTGATGCTGCTCATCTCCTTCATCCTGCTGCTGATCATCAACGGCCTGCAGGGCTGGCAGCGCAAAAAGGTATGAAAACACCCCCGCGCCCAGCTCGCACAGCGAGCTCGTCACCCCCTCAAGGGGGCAACGCCAGCGGCCCGGCCAAGCCGGTTCTGCGGCGTTCCTCGAAAAACTTCGCCACCACCGAAGCGCCCTGGATCCGCTGGACGCTGACCGGTATCGCGCTGGCCTTCATGTTTCTTTTCCTGGTGCTGCCGCTGGCCGCGGTGTTCACCGAGGCCCTGCGCAAGGGCTGGGACGCCTATTGGGAAGCGCTGAAAGAGCCCGACGCCTGGGCGGCGATCCGCCTCACGTTGCTGACCGCAGCCGTGGCCGTGCCGCTGAACCTGGTGTTCGGCATCGCCGCCGCCTGGTGCATCGCCAAGTATGAGTTCCGTGGCAAGTCCTTCCTCACCACGCTGATCGATCTGCCGTTCTCGGTCTCGCCCGTGGTGGCCGGCCTGGTCTATGTGCTGGTGTTCGGCGCGCAGGGCTGGTTGGGCCCCTGGCTGATGGCGCACGACATCAAGATCGTGTTCGCTGTGCCCGGCATCATCCTGGCCACCATCTTCGTGACCTTTCCGTTCATCGCGCGCGAACTGATTCCGCTCATGCAGGCCCAGGGCAACGAGGAAGAGCAGGCCGCCATCGTGCTGGGTGCCACCGGTTGGCAGACCTTCTGGCGCGTGACCCTGCCCAATATCAAGTGGGGTCTGATCTACGGCGTCATCCTCTGCAACGCCCGCGCCATGGGCGAGTTCGGCGCGGTCAGCGTGGTGTCGGGCCACATCCGTGGCCAGACCAACACCATGCCGCTGCATGTGGAGGTGCTCTACAACGAATACCAGTCGGTGGCGGCGTTTGCCGTGGCCTCGCTGCTGGCACTGCTGGCCCTGCTCACGCTGGTGATCAAGAGCGTGGTGGAGTGGCGGCATGAACGCGAGATGAAAGCGATTGCCGAGCTGCCGCCCGAAAACCCGCACACCCGCCAGACCGCGGCCACCCCGTCCGTGGCCGCTGCCTGACCCGAACGCCGAGAAGACCATGAGCATCCAGATCCGCAATGTCAACAAGCACTTCGGCAGCTTCCATGCGCTGAAGAATGTGAACCTCGACATCGACTCCGGCGAGCTGCTGGCGCTGCTGGGCCCCTCGGGCTGCGGCAAGACGTCGTTGCTGCGCATCATTGCCGGGCTGGAAACGCCAGACAGCGGCAGCATCCTGTTCAGCGGTGAAGACACCACCGACGTGCATGTGCGCGAGCGCAACGTGGGTTTCGTGTTCCAGCACTACGCGCTGTTTCGCCACATGACGGTGTTCGAAAACGTGGCCTTTGGCCTGCGCGTCAAGCCGCGCGGGCAGCGCCCGAGCGAGGCACAGATCCGCCAGAAAGTGACCGATCTGCTCAAGCTGGTGCAGCTGGACTGGATCGCCGACCGCTACCCCTCGCAACTCTCCGGCGGCCAGCGCCAGCGCATTGCCCTGGCGCGTGCGCTGGCGGTCGAGCCCAAGGTGCTGCTGCTCGACGAACCCTTCGGCGCGCTCGACGCCAAGGTGCGCAAGGAACTGCGCCGCTGGCTGCGCCGCCTGCACGACGAGCTGCACGTCACCTCCATCTTTGTCACCCACGACCAGGAAGAAGCGCTGGAGGTGGCCGACCGTGTGGTGCTGATGAACCAGGGCGTGGTCGAGCAGGTCGGTTCGCCGCAGGACGTGTGGGACCACCCGGCCAGTCCGTTTGTCTACGGCTTCCTGGGTGATGTGAACCTGTTCCACGGCCGCGCGCATGAAGGCCATCTTTTTCTGGGTGAACACCTGGACGGTGTGGCGATTGACACGCCCGAACACGCCAGCGCGCAGAACGCCCAGGCCTTTGCCTATGTGCGCCCGCACGATCTGGATGTGCACCGCTACCGCGCGGGGAGCGAGGTGGATGCCGCTGGCCGGCCCCAGGGCATCGTGGCCCGGCTGGAGCGGGCGGTGGTGGTCGGCCCCATCGCCCGCCTGGAGCTGATGCCGGTGGACGCCGCGCCGCGTCAGGGCCACGATCCGCTGATCGAGGCCCAGATCCCGGCGCAGCAGTTCCGTGAGCAGGGCTTCCAGGAGGGCGAGACGCTGGTGGTGTCGCCGCGCAAGGCGCGTGTGTTTCTGCAGCCGCAGGCGGCCTGACGCCCGGCTGCGCCGGCCCTCAGCCGCGCTGCAGTTCGATGGTCACGTGCACGATTTCTTCGTGCACCGACAGCCACTGCCGCACCTCGCCCGCGTGCAGGGCGGTGTCGCCATGCACCTGCAGCGTCAGCGCGCAGGCCCAGGCGCTGCGACCCACCCGCCAGACGTGCAGGTCGGTCAGCCGCAGTCCGTGCGCCGCCCGGTGTTCGTCGATCACCTCGCGGATCTCGGTGACCACCGGGTGGTCCATCTCACGATCGAGCAGTACCCGGGCGGTGGACGCGATCAGGCCCCTGGCCCACACGGCCACCAGCACCGCGCCCACGATGCCCATGGCGGGGTCCAGCCATGCCCAGCCCCACAGCCAGCCACCGCCCAGCGCCACGATGGCCAACACCGAGGTGGCCGCGTCGGCGAGCACGTGCACATAGGCGGCACGCAGGTTCAGGTCTTCACCGCCCCGGGTTTCATGGTCGTGACCGTGGTGTCCATGGCCATGGTGCTCGTGACCGTGGTGGGCATGTGCATGTGCATGTGCATGTGCGTGTGCATGTGCATGTGCATGTGCATGTGCATGTGCATGGCCGTGGCCGTGGCCGTGGCCGTGGCCGTGTGCATGCCCCTGGTGACCCAGCAGCCAGGCGCTGACGAGGTTGACCGCCAGGCCCAGTGCCGCCACGGCCATGGCTTCGGCGTAGCGGATGGGCTGCGGTTCCAGCAGCCGGGTGACGGACTCGATCACCATCAGCGCCGCCACCCCCAGCAGGGCCGGTGCGCTGGTGTAGCCGGCCAAGACTTCGATCTTCCAGGTGCCAAAGGCAAAGCGCGGGTCGGCCGCCAGGCGCCGCGCGGCGGCGTAGGCGAGGGCGGTCAGGCCAATGGCCAGTGCGTGCGTGCCCATGTGCCAGCCGTCGGCCAGCAGCGCCATGGAATGGAACCACCAGCCGGCCGCGATCTCCGCCACCATCGTCGCCAGCGTGAGCCACACCACCCAGCGGCTGCGGCGTTGGGCCTCCGGGTTGCCGGTATCGAAGGCGTGCCGGTAGGCGCAATGGGGTGGGTGGACGTGGGGGCGGTGGGCGGCATGGTGCGGGTCGATGGACGGCGGTCCGCGGGTGCGGCAGCGGCTGGCGGCTGGCGTGCTTTCAGAACCCCACCGCCGCGCCATCGCGCCGCGGGTCGCTGGCGGCCACGTAACCCTCAACCCCCGGCTCGCCCAGGCGCCAGATGAACTGGCCGGCGCCGAAGTCCTGGTAGGGGTCGTCGATGGTGCGGATCTGGTGGCCCAGGCCTTGCAGACCCTGCACCGTGGCCGGGTTCATGGCCGACTCCACATTGATGTGCATCCCGGCGTCAAAGCGCCAGCGCGGCGCGTCGCAAGCCGCCTGCAGGCTTTGGCCGTGGTCCAGCAGGCGCACGAGGGTCTGCACATGGCCCTGGGGCTGCATGTTGGCGCCCATCACCCCGTAGCTCATCACCGGCAGGCCGTCTTTCGTCAGGAAGGCCGGAATGATGGTGTGGAAGGGCCGCTTGCCCGGTGCCACCTGGTTGGCGGTGTTGCGGCCGGGGGCAGTGCTCAGGTTGAAGGCATGGCCGCGGTTTTGCAGGCTCACGCCAAATGTCGGCTCCACCGCCCCGGAGCCGAAGCCCATGTAGTTGCTCTGGATGAAACTGACCATCATCCCGTGCTCGTCGGCCGCGGTCAGGTACACCGTGCCGCCCTTGGCCGGGTTGCCGGCGCCAAAGTCTTGCGCCCGGTTCATGTCGATCAGCGCAGCGCGCTGCTGGAGATAAGCCGGGTCCAGCATCTGCGCGGGGCTCAGGTCCATGGCGTCCGCCTCGGCCACGTAGCGGTAGACGTCGGCAAAAGCCAGTTTCATCGCCTCGATCTGCAGGTGTTGCGCGGCCACGCTGTCCACCTTCAGGGCCGCCAGGTCGAAGTTCGAGAGGATGCCCAGCGCCATCAGCGCCGCAATGCCCTGGCCGTTGGGCGGAATCTCGTGCAGGGTGTACCCCCGGTAGTGCTGGCCGATGGGCGTCACCCACTCGGGCCGGTAGGCGGCCAGATCGGCCTCGGTCAGCGCGCCGCCGTGCTGTGCTGCAAAGCGCGCCAGCGCCTGCGCGATGGGGCCGCGGTAAAAAGCTTCGCCCTTCGAATCGGCAATCGCGCGCAGGCCCTGCGCCGCAGCCGGAAAACGGAACAGCTCGCCCACCTGCGGCGCGCGCCCCCAGGGCAAGAACGCCTGCGCAAAGCCGGGCAGCGACTGCAGCTCGGGCGTGGCAGCGGCCCATTTCTGCTGCACCACCACCGGCACCGCAAAGCCGCGTTCGGCCAGTTCGATGGCCGGCGCCAGCAAGTCGGCAAACGGCAGCCGGCCAAAACGCTCGCTCAAAGCCACCCAAGCGGCCACCGCGCCGGGCACGGTCACCGAATCGAGCCCGCGCCTGGGCGGGGTCGGCGCATCGGTGCCGTATTTGCGGTGAAAGTAGCCCGGCGTCCAGGCCTGGGGTGCCGTACCGCTGGCGTTCAGGCCGTGCAGCTGCTGCCCGTCCCAGAGGATGCAAAAGGCGTCCGAGCCCAGGCCGTTGCTCACCGGCTCGGTGATGGTCAGTGCTGCAGCGGCGGCAATCGCCGCGTCCACCGCGTTACCGCCTTGCGCCAGCATGCGCAGCCCCGCCTGCGCAGCCAGCGGGTGCGAGGTGGCGACCACGTTGCGCGCGAACAGGGGCAGACGGGTACTGGTGTAGGGGTTGGGGGTGTGCAGGTTCATGGTGATAGCTCCGGCAAATGCAGCGCCGATTGTGCGCTGCGTGTTCTATCCGTGCTGTACCCGCGGTGTCCAACGGGCGGCTTTGTCCGTGGTGGAGATGAGACTTCGCACGGGCACTGGCCACGCTTGTAAGAAGAACTCGAACTCACCCGTGATCACCACCATGGCCTCAGTCTGCACAGCATGTGTTGGCGCTACTGGGCTTCTGAAGCTGAAGAGATCACCGGCGGCGGTCTGTTCGACTTTATCAACACTGAGGCAGGCGTTCTTCACCCTGAAAAATCTGCCTGCCGCCCCAGTGCGTGACCCGCGCGGTCATGTGGTGTGCGGCGCGTTTTAAGCCGTTTACAACGACACGAAGAGCGAGCATACGCAGGTGCAAGGTGATGAGGCGGTGCGCGATGGCCGGGCTTGCTGGCCGACTGGCATCGGAAGAGCCCGACTGTGCAGATCGTCCTGCGCGGGCAGGGCCGTCTGCCGCCGTATCCCAGGGTTGTGCCGCCACTTCGCCAGCGGCCCGATGCGCAGCGCGCCCCCAGCACGGCGGCCGCCGGTACAAGAGATGGTGGAGTGGCCGCAGCGGTGTGGGAAAATCTGCCGCAACAGGCCACCGCCGGGCGACCGCTGTCAAGCCATGCGAGCCCAACGGAGTTCTCTTCTTTTCTCCGGATTTTCTCGACGCCCGCGTCTGTGCTGGGTTTGAGGTGCTGACGCAGGCTCCCAGGCACCAGCCGGCCTTCGGTTTTTTCCGGCTTTGCCGGTGGAGTAAGTTTTTATGACGCGATTCAACGCCCCCTTCGAGATCCATGTGCATGGCGACGTACCCCTGCGCGAGGATGTGCTTTATGCCCAGATCCAGGATGCGCTCAAGCCCTTGTGGCAATACGCCGGCGCCCGCTCGCTGGCGGCGGCGGCTGAGAGTGCATACGAGGACGAGCCCGGTATTCGCTTCGATGCCGAGGCCCATCTGCTGCAGATTTGCTGGACGGTCAGCGGCGACGACGACTTCCGTCAGGTCATCGAGGAGGCCTGCATGGGGCTCAACGACATCGCGTCGGCGGGCGCACCGCTGGAGGTGTCTTTCTACGACACCGAGTTCGACGAGGAGGAGGCGCAGGAGGACGAAGAGGCGCGCGATGACTTCCTCATGTGTTTTGTAGGCCCCACGCCAGCGGCTATCTTGCAGGTGCAGCGCGATTTGCTGGTGCAGGACGTGGTGCATGTCATGGAGCGGCATTTCGATGCTGCGGAGGCGGGCGAGGTGGTGGCCGCCATCGACAAGCTGTTCACCCAGCGTTTTGATGCGTTGGTCAGCTCCATGCAGTTGGGGCGTCCGCCGCGCGGGCACGGCGGCGCCTCCGGGCATGGCGGGCCGCGCAAGCCCCGTCACCTGCACTGATACCGACGCAACGGCTTTTTTCCGTGCAGCCGCTGCCAGCGTCGGCCCGCACCGCAGGGTCACCGGTGTGGACCGATGCGCTCAACCCGGGCGTGCAACGCCGAGAGGTGTTTGCCTGGGCCATGTACGACTTCGCCAATTCGGGCTACACCACGGTGGTGCTCACGGCGGTGTTTGCGGCCTACTTTGTGGGCGTGGTGGCCGGCGGTGAAGACTGGGCACCCCTGGCGTGGACGCTGGCGCTGGGGGTGTCGAATGCGCTGGTGATGATCACCATGCCCGTGCTGGGCGCGTGGGCCGACCGTCACGGCAGCAAGAAGCGGTGGCTGATGTTCAGCACCCTGGGCTGTGTGCTGGCCACGGTGGCGCTGGGCCTGGTGGGCCCGGGTGCGGTGGTGCTGGGCATGGTGCTGGTGGCCTTGTCCAACCTGTTTTTTGCCTGGGGTGAGTCGCTGGTGGCGGCTTTCTTGCCCGAACTGGCCCGCCCGGCCGCCATGGGCCGTGTCAGCGGCTGGGGTTGGAGCCTGGGCTACCTGGGGGGCATGCTGGCGCTGGGGCTGAGCCTGGCCTATGTGCTGTGGGCCCAGTCCCTGGGGCAGGCAGCGACAGATTTTGTGCCGGTGACGCTGTGGATCACGGCGGTGATTTTTGTGCTGGCGGCGATGGTCACTTTTGTCTGGCTGCGCGAACGCCCGCGAGCCGGGCCGGCATCGGGCGTGGGCCTGTGGGCCGGCACCTGGCGCCAGTGGCGCCAGAGCTACCGCTGCGCGCGGCAGTACCCGGACTTCATGTGGCTGCTGGCCTGCGCTGTGGCGTATCAGGGCGGCGTGGCGGTGACCATTGCGCTGGCGGCGATTTATGCCGAGCAGGTGATCGGCTTCGCGCAGCAGGAAACCATGGCGCTGATCTTCGTGCTCAACATTGCTGCCGCGCTGGGCGCCTTCGGTTTTGGCTATGGACAGGACCGGCTGGGCCACAAACGGGCGTTGGCCATCACCCTGGCTGGCTGGGTGCTCACCTGCGTGATCGCGGCGCTGAGCACCAGCAAGGGCGCGTTCTGGTATGCCGCAGCCATTGCCGGCTTCTGCATGGGTTCCAGCCAGTCGGCTGGCCGGGCCATGGCCGGTCTGCTCGCGCCGCCCGCGCAACGGGCGGAGTTCTATGGTCTGTGGACCTTCGCCGTCCGCCTGGCCAGCATCCTGGGGCCGCTGGGCTACGGTGCCATCACCTGGGCCACGGGTGGCAACCAGCGGGTGGCCATTGCGGCCACGGCGGTGCTGTTCCTCGTGGGGCTCTTGCTGTTGCTGCCGCTGAACATGGCGCGCGGTCAGCAGCGCGCCCAGGCAGCAGAGCAGGCTGGTACAACCGACGCTCTTTGACGCTCGCTCAAACTTTGACGCTCAAAAGGCTTTGACGTTCAGCAGGTCCACAGGCTCGCGGCCGTCTCCACCCCCAGCCAGCGCCGGGCCACCGTGCCCAAGGCATCGGGCTCTGCGGTGGACAGCAGGGTGAGCCGCGGCAGTGCCGACGACGGCGACAGCGGTGTGTGCGCCTGCAGCACTTCGTGGGTGCGCCGTGCCACCGGCAGGCCGGTGTCCACCAGGGTGACCGACGGACCGCACAAGGCTTGCAGCCGGTCGGCCTCAAACGGGTAATGGGTGCAGCCCAGCACCAGGGTGTCGATGGGCGCATCGGCCGGGGCCTGCTGCCACAGGCTTTGCACGTAGCGCTCGCACAGGCTGCGTGTCAGCACCGCATCCCCGCGCTCAATGGCGTCGGCCAGTCCGTCACAGGGCTGGTTGTGAAAGTGGGGGCGGTGCTCTGCCGACCCGTGTTCCAGGCGTTGCTGCAGCCGGCGGTAGCGCTCGCTGGCCAGCGTGCCGCGCGTGGCCATGACGCCGATGTGCCGGGTGCGGCTGAGGGTGGCTGCCGGCTTGAGGGCCGGCTCCACCCCGATGAAGGGCAGGTCGTGGTGGCGGTGGCGCAGCGCGTCAATGGCCAGGGCGGTGGCGGTGTTGCAGGCGACGACCAGCGCATCGATCGGGTAGGCCGCGCGCAGGCCGGCCACAATGCGTTGCGAGCGCTCGGTCACTGCCTCGGGCGTGCGCTCGCCGTAGGGCGCGTATGCCCGGTCTGCCACATAGACGAAGCGCGCCTGCGGCAGCTCGGCCAGCAGGGCGTGCAGCACGCTCAGGCCGCCGACCCCGCTGTCGAAGACGCCGACGGTGTGCGCGGGTGGCTTCAAGCGCTGGCGACCGGGATGCCCTTGAACTCGCCGCTGGCGATGCGCTTTTCCCATTCGGCCGGGCCGGTGATGTGGGCGCTGGTACCGCCCGCGTCCACCGCCACGGTCACCGGCATGTCGACCACGTCAAATTCATAGATGGCTTCCATGCCCAGATCGGCGAAGCCCACCACCCGGGCGCCCTTGATCGCCTTGGACACCAGGTAAGCGGCCCCGCCCACGGCCATCAGGTAAGCGCTCTTGTGGTTCTTGATGGCTTCAATGGCGGTCGGGCCGCGCTCGGCCTTGCCCACCATGGCGATCAGGCCGGTTTTGGCCAGCATCATGTCGGTGAATTTGTCCATGCGGGTGGCGGTGGTCGGGCCGGCCGGGCCCACCACTTCGTCACGCACCGGGTCCACCGGGCCGACGTAGTAAATGACCCGGTTGGTGAAGTCCACCGGCAGTTGTTCGCCCTTGGCGAGCATGTCCTGGATGCGCTTGTGCGCGGCGTCGCGGCCGGTGAGCATCTTGCCGTTGAGCAGCAGGGTCTGGCCCGGCTTCCAGCTGGCCACCTGCTCCTTGGTCAGGGTGTTGAGGTCCACCCGCTGGCTCTTCTCGGTGTCGGGCGTCCAGTTGACGTTGGGCCACAGGTCCAGGCTGGGGGCGTCCAGATAGACCGGGCCACTACCGTCCATCACAAAGTGCGCATGGCGGGTGGCGGCGCAGTTGGGAATCATGGCCACCGGCTTGGAGGCCGCGTGCGTCGGGTACATCTTGATCTTGACGTCCAGCACGGTGGTCAGGCCGCCCAGGCCCTGGGCACCGATGCCCAGCGCGTTGACCTTCTCATACAGCTCCAGCCGCAGTTCCTCGACCTGGTCAAGTTTCTCGCCGCGGGCCGACTTGGCCTGCAGCTCGTACATGTTCAGGTCGTCCATCAGGCTTTCCTTGGCCAGCAGCACCGCCTTCTCGGCCGTGCCGCCAATGCCGATGCCCAGCATGCCCGGCGGGCACCAGCCGGCGCCCATGGTCGGCACGGTCTTGAGCACCCAGTCCACCAGCGAATCGCTGGGGTTCATCATGATCATCTTGGACTTGTTCTCCGAACCGCCGCCCTTGGCCGCCACTGTCACGTCCACGGTGTCGCCGGCCACGATCTCGGTGAAGATCACGGCGGGGGTGTTGTCCTTGGTGTTCTTGCGGGCAAACAGGGGGTCGGCCACGACCGAGGCACGCAAGGCGTTGTCGGGGTTCAGGTAGCCACGGCGCACGCCTTCGTTGACGGCGTCTTCCAGGCTGCCGGTGAAGCCCTCCCAGCGCACGTTCATGCCCACCTTGAGGAAGACGTTGACGATGCCGGTGTCCTGGCAGATCGGGCGGTGGCCCAGGGCGCTCATCTTCGAATTGGTCAGGATCTGCGCGATCGCGTCCTTGGCGGCCGGGCTTTGCTCGCGCTCGTAGGCGCGGGCCAGGTGCCCGATGTAGTCGGCCGGGTGGTAGTAGCTGATGTACTGCAGCGCGGCTGCAATCGATTCGATCAGGTCTTCTTGGCGGATGGTGGTCATGGCATGGGCTCCTGGGCAGGGGTCGAGGTGTGGGACAGCGCAAAAAGAGAGGGTGCACCTGTATACATACCGGGTACGGACGAAGGGCCCTCAGCGGCTCAGTGGGCGGACTTTTCGGTCACCGGGTGCATGATGCGGTCGGCCAGTGCAATGGCCAGCGCGCTGAGCAGGAAAACGAAGTGAATCACCGTCTGCCACAGCAACACTTTCTCGTCGTAGTTGCCGGCGTTGATGAAGGTCTTGAGCAGGTGGATCGAGCTGATGCCGATGATGGCGGTGGCCAGCTTGACCTTGAGCACCGACGCGTTGACATGGCTGAGCCACTCGGGCTGGTCGGGGTGGTTCTCCAGGTGCATGCGGCTGACGAAAGTCTCATAGCCGCCAACGATCACCATGATCAGCAGGTTGGAGATCATCACCACATCGATCAAGGCCAGCACCACCAGCATGATGATGGTTTCGTTCAGGCCGGTGAGCACCACATCAGACTTGTAGCCAATGCTGCTGACCAGCGCGGCCAGTGCGTCCTGGTTGCCGAAGGCGGCTTCGATCAGGTGCACCAGTTCCACCCAGAAGTGGTACACATAAATCGCCTGGGCGGCGATGAGACCGATGTACAGCGGCAGTTGCAGCCAACGGCTGGCAAAGATGAGGTTGGGCAAGGCACGGGGCGTGCCGTTCGGCTTCAGGGGGGCGCTCATGGGGGGCGGGGAAACAGTGCAAAAAGTGTGGCGGTTGCAGCCGCAAGAGATCCACGATTGTAGGAGTCCGCATGCACCGGGACATGACCGACGCGGTGCCCGGGGTGCCTGTGGTGCAACCGCACCGGCTTCTGGTGCCACCCAGTCCCAAATGGACCAATCCTTCACTTCGCGTGCTGAGCGGACCATGGCGCCAAAAAAATACGCTATACTGCGAGGCTACCGAACAGTTGGTGATCAGTTGATTCAAGCAAATCAACCACTCCAGTTTTCGGGCGGTTAGCTCAGCGGTAGAGCACTGCCTTCACACGGCAGGGGTCGCAGGTTCGAACCCTGCACCGCCCACCAGACAAAAGCCTTGCAAGTCAAAGACTTCCAAGGCTTTTTTTCTGCCGCGCTTTCACAGCGGCTGGCCGGTGTGGCGGCTCTGGCCAAGAGCACGCCTTCGCCCACGATGGTCGCGATCGGTCGACCTGGTCCGAACAGGCTGCCTGCCTCTACAATCTTCAATTTTTGCGACCCACAACCCATGGCCCTTCCCCTTAATCTAGAAGAGCAGGAACAGGTAGACGCACTCAAGAGCTTTTGGGCCCGGTTTGGCGGCCTTATCACTTGGGCACTGGTTCTTGTTTTGGGTGCGATGGCCGCCTGGAACGGCTGGAATTACTGGCAGCGCACACAGTCGATCAAGGCGTCTGCCCTGTATGACGAGATCGAGCGCGCTGTGGTCAGCAAAGACAGCGACCGCCTGGCGCGCGTGCTCGCCGACATGCAAAGTCAGTTTGGCGGCACTGCCATGGCCGATCAGGGGACGCTGCTGGCGGTCAAGTCCATGGCCGAGTCTGGCAAGGCCGACGCGGCCAAAGCCGCCTTGCAGTGGGTCAGCGAACAATCCAGGGACGAGGCTTACCGGGCTGTGGCGCGCTTGCGCCTGTCGGCCCTCCATCTGGATGCCAAAGCCTATGACCAAGCCTTGAGTGTGTTGCAGGCGCCCATGCCCAAGGCGTTCGATGCGCTGCTGGCTGACCGCCGCGGTGACATTTACAAAGCCCAGGGCAAGCACGATGAAGCGCGCCAGCAGTACCAGGCGGCCTGGCTGGCGTTTGATGATCGAGTCGAGTACCGCAACCTGGTCGCGGTCAAGCTGGCCGCACTGGGTGTCGATGCCGAAACACTGGCCTCACCGTCGGAGAATGTTCGTTGAAACCCGCCGTTCGTTTGGGCATGCTGGCTTTGGTGGCTGTTCTGGCCGCCTGTTCTTCTTCGCCTGACAGGCCGCGCCCTGCCAACCTGCCGCCACCGGTTTCTTTGATCGGTACCCAGCAAATGTGGTCGGCCCAGGTGGGCGCGGTGCCGGAGACGGTTTCGCTGCGCGCGGTTGGCGACCGCTTGTTTCTGGTGGGGTCGGGTGGCGCTGTGGTGTTGGCGCTTGACCTGGCCAGTGGCCGCGAGGTCTGGCGCACCGTGCTGTCTTCGCCTGTGATGGCGGGTGTGGGCAGTGATGGGGAGACCACCGCCGTCGTGACGCAGGAGAACGAGCTGGTGGGCATCACCGCTGGTGCGGTGCGGTGGCGCCAGTCGCTGTCGGCCAGCGCTTATACCCCGCCTCTGGTGGCGGGGCGCCGTGTCTTCGTGCTCACCGCAGACCGTACCGTGCAGGCCTTTGACGCCAGCACAGGCCAGCGCCTGTGGTCCCAGTCGCGCAGCGGTGAGCCCCTGGTGCTCAAGCAGCCGGGTGTGTTGCTGGCGGTGGGTGATACGCTGGTGGCGGGTCTGGCTGGGCGACTGGTGGGTTTGAACCCGCTCAGTGGCAGTGCCCGCTGGGAGATCCCGCTGGCCACCGTCCGGGGGGTCAACGAGGTTGAGCGTCTGGTCGACCTGGTCGGCCCGGTCAGCCGTGTGGGTCAAAGCATCTGTGCGCGTTCGTACGCCAGTGCTGTGGGTTGTGTGGATGCGTCGCGCGGCACGCTGGTCTGGACGCAGTCGGCGCGCGGTGTGGCGGGACTCGGCGGCGATGAGCAGCAGGTCTACGGCGCCGAATCCAACGGCCGCCTGGTGGCGTGGCGACGGACCACCGGCCAGCAGGCTTGGTCGACCGACCGCCTGCTGCACCGCGAACTCAGCGCGCCCACGCTGTTGGGGCGTGCGGTGGCCGTCGGCGATGACAGTGGCTGGGTGCACCTGATCTCGCGCGAGGACGGCTCCGAGCTGGCGCGCCTGGCCACCGACGGCTCTCCTGTGCTGTCAGCGCCGCTGTTGGCGGACAACACTTTGGTGGTTCAAACGCGCCGCGGCGGTGTATTCGCCTGGCGCCCGCAGTGAATGACCGCAACCAGACAAAGGGGCACGGGTGTCTTGCGCCGGTGCTGTAGAGGTAGCGATTCGTGAAACCCGTCATCGCCCTGGTGGGGCGGCCCAATGTGGGCAAGTCCACCTTGTTCAATCGCTTGACGGGAACGCGCGACGCCATCGTGGCCGATTTCGCCGGGTTGACCCGGGATCGCCACTACGGCAATGGCCGCGTGGGTCGGCGTGAGTTCATCGTCATTGACACCGGCGGTTTTGAGCCATCCGCAGAGTCGGGCATCTACCGGGAAATGGCCAAACAGACACGCCAGGCCGTTGCAGAGGCCGACGTGGTGGTCTTTGTGGTCGATGCCCGTGCCGGATTGAGCGCGCAGGATCACGACATTGGCGACTACCTCCGTCGCCTGGGCAAGCCCACATTGCTGGTGGCCAACAAAGCCGAGGGCATGAAAGAGGGTGCCCAACTGGTGGAGTTCTACGAACTGGGCCTGGGGGATGTGTTGCCGGTTTCCAGTGCTCATGGGCAGGGGGTACGGTCCATGCTGGAAGCGGCCTTGCAGGCCATTCCGGGTGTGCCGCAAGAAGACGACGAGGCAATCGACGCAGAGGAGGGCGTGATCCGCCTGGCGGTGGCCGGACGTCCCAACGTGGGCAAGTCGACGCTGATCAACGTCTGGCTGGGCGAGGAACGCCTGGTGGCCTTTGACCTGCCGGGCACCACCCGAGACGCCATCACTGTGCCGTTGGAGAAAAATGGTCAGAAGTACGAGCTGATCGACACCGCTGGCCTTCGCCGCAAGGGCAAGGTGTTCGAGGCCATCGAGAAGTTTTCGGTGGTCAAGACGCTGCAAGCCATCGAAAGCGCGCATGTGGTGCTGCTGCTGCTGGACGCTACCCAGGGGGTGACCGATCAGGACGCGCACATTGCCGGCTACATCCTGGAGAGCGGGCGTGCGGTGGTCATCGCCATCAACAAGTGGGACGCGGTCGATGATTACCAGCGACGGCAGGTCGAGCGGCAGGTCGAAAACCGCTTGTCGTTCCTCAAGTTCGCGCCGCTGCACCTGATATCAGCACAAAAGCGCCAAGGGCTCGGCCCGGTCTGGAAGTCCATCAACCAGGCGCGAGCGGCGGCCATGCGCAAAATGTCCACGCCCTTGCTGACCCGCTTGCTGCAGGAGGCGGTGGCTTTTCAGTCGCCGCCCAAAGTGGGCATGTTCCGGCCCAAGATGCGTTATGCCCACCAAGGCGGCATGAACCCGCCAGTGATCGTGATCCACGGGAACTCGCTGGAGCACGTGCCCGAGGTGTACCGGCGCTTCCTGGAGGGGCGGTTCCGCAAGGCTTTTGACCTGATCGGCACACCGCTGCGCATTGAATTCAAAACCTCGGTCAACCCGTTCAAGGACACCGACTGAGTGGCCTGCGGGGCCGCGACCGCTGTGGTATGGTTCGGCCTCCTATCCACTCTTTGAACACGGAAAATATCGTGAGCAATAACAAAGGCCAACTTTTGCAAGATCCCTTTCTGAACCAGCTGCGTCGTGAGCACGTGCCGGTTTCCATCTATCTGGTCAATGGCATCAAGTTGCAAGGTCAGATCGAATCGTTCGACCAGTATGTGGTGTTGTTGCGCAACACCGTCACGCAAATGGTCTACAAACACGCCATTTCCACCATCGTGCCGGGGCGTCCGGTGCAATTTTCAGTGGCTTCTTCAGACGACGCTGCCGCCTGATGCCTACCGCGCATGCGTCTGGCCTCATCGCAGCTCTTCGCAGTGGCTGACCTGACTTGAGCGCTTCTGCTGCAGCGCCGCCGGCTGCTCCCTCGGTGGTCCTGGTCGGGGTGGACCTCGGTCTTACAAACTTCGATCGAGAGCTTCTAGAACTGGGCCTGCTGGCCCAGACCGCCGGGTTTGTGGTCGCAGACCGGGTCACCTGCAAGCGGCGGGCACCCGATCCTGCGCTTTTCGTCGGCTCTGGTAAAGCCGAGGAGATCAAGCTGCTGGCTGTGTCCACCGGCGCCACCGAGGTGCTGTTTGACCAGGCGCTCAGCCCTGCGCAGCAGCGCAACCTCGAACGCGCCATTGGTCTGCCGGTCAACGACCGCACGTTGTTGATCCTGCAGATTTTTGCGCAGCGTGCCCGCAGCCACGAAGGCAAATTGCAGGTCGAACTGGCCCGCCTGCAATACCTGTCCACCCGCCTGGTGCGTCGCTGGAGCCACCTGGAGCGCCAAAGCGGCGGTATCGGCATGCGTGGCGGTCCGGGGGAAACCCAGATCGAGCTCGACCGCCGCATGATCAACGAGGCGGTCAAGCGCACCAAGGAGCGGCTGGAGAAGGTCAAGAAGCAGCGAGCCACGCAGCGGCGCCAGCGCGACCGGCGTGACGCCTTCACCATCTCGCTGGTGGGGTACACCAACGCCGGCAAGTCCTCGCTGTTCAATGCCCTGGTCAAGGCCCGTGCCTACGCGGCTGACCAGCTGTTTGCCACCCTGGACACCACCACGCGCCAGCTCTACCTGGGCGAAGCGGGGCGCTCGGTCTCCCTGTCGGACACCGTTGGTTTCATCCGCGACCTGCCACACGGTCTGGTGGAGGCCTTTGCTGCCACCCTGCAAGAGGCGGCCGATGCGGATCTGTTGTTGCATGTGGTGGATGCGTCCAATCCCGCTTATCTGGAGCAGATCGCCTCGGTGATGGACGTGCTGCGCGACATCGGGGCGGCCGACATTGCGCAAATACTGGTCTTCAACAAGCTCGATGCGCTCGACCCGACGCAAATGCCACACCAGTTGTGCGACTCCATGGAACTGGAGGGGCATTCGGTGCCTCGGATATTTGTCAGTGCACACACCGGCGCCGGGATGCCTCAGCTGCGCCAGTGGTTGGCCGACCGGGTGACAGCGGGCACACGGGCACAAGACCCCAGTTCGTGCGGGACGTTGCCGGAGCCCAAAAATGAGGAGCCCTGATTGGGCACAATCGCTTGTCAACAGACCAAACACGTGATCACTCCATGGATGTGAACCTGCAACCCAATGGTCCGCATGCGGCCAGCCCCACCCGCTTGTTCGGGCGCGTCACGCGCCACGTGTTGGGTGTTTTCAATCTCAACGATCCCCGATGGGGTCGCGGGGAAGAGGGTGGCGAGCGGCCCTCGGCGTCCGGCCCGGGGGAAGAACCTCGCCCGCCCCATCGCCCCCAGCGGCCGCAAGGCCCTCACCAGGGGCCGCCAGACCTGGATGAAATCTGGCGCGACTTCAACCGCAAGCTGGGCGGTCTGCTGGGAGGCAGAGGCGGGGGCAATGGCGGCGGTTCGGGTGCTGGTGGCGGGCGTGGCGGTTTCAACCCCAGTCCGAAGACCACCGGCATTGGTGTCGGCCTGATTGCCGGTGTGGCCGCCCTCATCTGGTTGGGCACCGGGTTCTTCATCGTGCAGGAAGGTCAGCAGGCGGTGATCACCCAATTCGGTCGCTACCACAGCACGGTGGGCGCGGGCTTCCAGTGGCGACTGCCCTATCCGGTCCAGCGGCACGAGACGGTGTTCGTCACCCAGCTGCGCTCGGTGGATGTCGGGCGTGACGCCATTGTGCCGGCCACTGGCCTGCGCGAGTCGTCCATGCTGACCGAGGACGAGAACATTGTCGACATCAAGTTCGTGGTGCAGTACCGCCTGAAAGACGCACGCGCATTCCTGTTCGAGAGCCGCGACCCGGACGCGGCGGTGGTCAAGGCGGCCGAGACGGCTGTGCGCGAAGTGGTGGGCAAGATGCGCATGGATGCGGTGCTGGCCGAGGAGCGCGACCAGATCGCCCCCCGGGTACGGTCACTGATGCAGACCATCCTCGACCGCTACAGCGTGGGCATCGACATCGCTGGCGTGGCCCTGCAGCAGGGCGGTGTGCGTCCTCCCGAGCAGGTGCAGGCCGCGTTTGACGATGTGCTCAAGGCCAGCCAGGAACGCGATCGCGCCAAGAATGAGGCCGAGGCCTATGCCAACGACGTGGTGCCCCGGGCGCGCGGTACAGCCTCTCGTCTGAAGGAGGAGGCAGAGGGCTACCGCGCCCGTATCGTGGCCCAGGCCGAAGGTGATGCGCAGCGCTTCCGCGCCGTGTTGGCCGAATACCAGAAGGCGCCGCAGGTGACCCGCGACCGCATGTATGTGGACACGATGAAGGAAGTCTTCAACAACGTGACCAAGGTGATGGTGGACTCCAAGTCCGGCTCCAACCTGCTGTACCTGCCGCTGGACAAGGTCATGCAGCTCGCCGCGCAGCCGGCTGCCACCCCAGCCCCGGCTGCAGCCACCCCTGCCGCGCCGGCCGCGGCCACGCCAGCGCCGGCCACCGCCAACAACAACAGCGCCCGCTTGCGCGAGCGTGAAAGCCGTTGAGTCAGGGAACGACAATGAACAAACTGGGTTTTGCCATCTCTTCCCTGCTGGTCGTGCTGGCCCTGGCCAGCTCGATGCTCTTTGTGGTCGATCAGCGCCAGTTCGGTGTGCTGTTCCAGCTGGGGCAGATCAAGCAGGTCGTCACCGAACCAGGCCTGAACTTCAAGCTGCCTCCACCGTTCCAGAATGTGTCGTACATCGACAAGCGCCTGCTGACGCTGGAGAGCAACGATACCGAGCCCACGCTGACCGCCGAGAAGCAGCGCGTGGTCATCGACTGGTATGTGCGCTGGCGCATCAGCGATCCGCAGGCCTACATCCGCAACGTCGGCCTCAATGAAGCAGCTGGCGCCCTGCAGCTCAACCGGGTGGTGCGCGATTCCTTCCAGGAAGAGGTGAACAAGCGCACCCTCAAGGAACTGCTGGCCACCCAACGGGAGCAGCTGATGGCCGATGTGAGAAACAAGGTCATGGCAGCTGTTCAGGGGGCGGACAAGCCCTGGGGTATGGACGTGGTGGATGTGCGCATCACCCGCGTCGATTACGCTGAGACCATCACCCGTTCGGTCTACGACCGGATGGAGGCCGAACGCAAGCGGGTGGCCAACGAACTGCGCTCGACCGGTTTTGCCGAGGGCGAAAAAATCCGCGCTGACGCCGACCGCCAGCGCGAGGTGATCGTGGCCGAGGCCTACCGTGAGGCGCAGGCCGTCAAGGGTGAGGGCGATGCCAAGGCTGCCGCCATTTACGCCGACGCCTTTGGGCGCGATCCGGCCTTCGCCCAGTTCTACCGCAGCCTGGACGCCTACAAGTCCAGCTTCGGCAGCAAGTCCGACGTGATGGTGATCGATCCGTCGTCCGACTTCTTCAAGGCCATGCGCAGCAGCAGCGTCGGCAAGTGATCTGCACCGTGACGGGGGTGGCCCTTGGGTGATCTCCTTTGGCTGGCCCTTGCCTTGGTGCTGATCTTTGAGGGGCTGCTGCCCTTCCTGGCGCCTGCCGCCTGGCGGCGCCTGTTTACCGAAATGCTGCGCCTGCAGGACGGGCAGATCCGTTTCTTCGGCCTGCTGTGTGTGCTCGGCGGCCTGCTGCTCGGGTGGGCCGTCACCTGAGCCCCTGCCGCTTTTGCCGAGGGCACCGTTCGCCCCGGTAAAATGCCGGCTTTAACAGCCTCCCCTTATGCCCATGTCCGCCTGGGTCCTCCCGGATCACATTGCCGATGTCCTGCCTTCCGAGGCCCGCCACATCGAAGAACTTCGCAGGGGTTTGCTGGACACCGCGCGTGGCTATGGCTACGAGTTGGTCATGCCGCCGCTGCTGGAGCACCTGGAATCGTTGCTGACCGGCACCGGTGAAGCCCTCGACCTGCAGACTTTCAAGCTGGTCGACCAGCTCTCGGGCCGCACCCTGGGCTTGCGCGCCGACAGCACGCCACAGGTCGCCCGCATCGATGCCCACCTGCTCAACCGCCAGGGGGTGGCGCGGCTGAGCTATTGCGGCCCGGTGGTGCACACCCGCATCGACCGCGCCTTTGCCAGCCGCGAGCCACTGCAGTTCGGTGCCGAGATCTACGGCCATGCTGGCCTGGAGGCCGACCTCGAAATTCTGGAGCTGGCGCGGGCCTGCCTGCGCCACAGCGGCGTGCAGCAACTGCAGCTGGACATGGCCGATGTGCGGGTGATCGACGCGGTGCTGGCCCCGGTGGCGCTGGGTGCGGCACAGGAGCAGGCCATTCACGCGGCGTTGGCCAGCAAGGACGTGGCCGCTCTGCAGGCCTTGTCGGCGGCCCTGCCCGAGCGGGTGCGGGCCGACCTGTGCGCCCTGACCGGACTGTTTGGCGGTGTCGAAGTGATCGAGCGGGCGCGCCAGACGCTGGCTCCCTCGGCCGAACTGACGGCCGCGCTGGACAGCCTGGCCTGGCTGGCGGCCCAGGTGCAGGACATGGCGGTGTCCGTCGACCTGGCGGATCTGCGCGGCTATGCCTACTACACCGGCATGCGCTTTGCCGTGTTTGCCCGGGGCGAGCAGGGTGAACCGCTGGAGCTGGCCCGTGGTGGCCGCTACGACGAGGTGGGCGCCGTGTTCGGCCGCAAGCGGCCGGCGGTGGGTTTCAGCCTGGACGTCAAGGAGCTGGTGTCCGCCGTGGCGCCGCGTCCTCTGCAGGGTGCCGTCCGGGCCCCCTGGGGCATGGACCCGGCACTGCGCGAAGCCATTGCCCAGCTGCGCCTGGCCGGCAACACGGTGGTCTGTGTGCTGCCGGGACACGAACACGAAATCGACGAGTTCCAGTGCGATCGCGAACTCGTCCAGGTGCCGTCCGAGGGCGGCGTCTGGGTCCTGAAAAATCTCCAATCCCCTCTGAACGGAATCAGCAGATGACGAAGAACAGCAGCGCCGTGATTCCCGGGCGCAACGTGGTGGTGGTCGGTACCCAGTGGGGTGACGAAGGCAAGGGCAAGCTGGTCGACTGGCTGACCGAGACGGCCCAGGGCGTGGTGCGTTTCCAGGGGGGGCACAACGCCGGCCACACGCTGGTGATCAACGGTGTCAAGACGGCGCTGCACCTCATCCCCAGTGGCATCATGCGCGCCGGTGTCAAGTGCTACATCGGCAACGGTGTGGTGCTGGCCGTGGGCAAGCTGCTGGAGGAGATTACCGGCCTGGAGAAGGCCGGTGTCGAAGTCCGCTCCCGCCTGCGGGTGAGCGAGGGCTGTCCACTGATCCTGCCCTTCCACGCCGCGCTGGACGTGGCACGCGAGGCGGCCAAGGAAAAGGCCGGCACCGCCAAGATCGGCACCACGGGCCGCGGCATCGGCCCGGCCTACGAAGACAAGGTGGCCCGCCGCGCGCTGCGCGTGCAGGACCTCAAGCACCCGGCGCGCTTCGAAGCCAAGCTGCGCGAACTGCTGGCCTACTACAACCAGCAGCTGACAGCCCTCAATGCGGCGCAGGTCGACTGGTCGCAGGCCGCTTGGCTCAAGGACCAGCCCCTGTCGGCTTTCGTGGTCGACGGCCAGATCGCATTCGAGCCGGTCTGGGAACAGGCGCAGGCACACGCCGAGCAGATCAAGCCGATGATCGCAGACGTCTCGCGCGAGCTCAACGAGGCGCACAAAGCCGGTGTCAACCTGCTGTTTGAAGGTGCGCAGGGCACGCTGCTCGATGTCGACCACGGCACCTATCCTTTCGTCACGTCGAGCAACTGCGTGGCCGGCAACGCTGCCGCCGGTGCCGGCGTCGGCCCGCAGCTGTTGCATTACGTGCTCGGCATCACCAAGGCCTATTGCACCCGTGTCGGTGGCGGCCCGTTCCCGACCGAACTGGAGTGGGACAAGGAGGGCACGCCCGGCTGGCACATGAGCACCGTGGGCGCCGAACGGGGCACCACCACCGGCCGTGCGCGCCGCTGCGGCTGGTTCGACGCCGCGTTGCTCAAGCGCTCGGCGCAGGTCAACGGCCTGTCGGGTCTGTGCATCACCAAGCTCGATGTGCTCGACGGCCTGCCCGAACTCAAGCTCTGCACCGGTTACGAGCTGGACGGTGAAGTGATCGATATCCTGCCCATGGGGGCCGATGACATCGCCCGCTGCAAGCCGATTTACGAAACCCTGCCCGGCTGGACCGAGACCTCGGTGGGCGCCACGCGTTACGAAGACCTGCCGGTCAACGCCCAGCGCTACCTCGACCGCATCCAGGCAACCACCGGTGTCCCGATCCACGTCGTGTCCACCAGCCCGGACCGCGATCACACCATCCTGATCCACCATCCGTACCACGCCTGATGGCCGGGACCCGGACCTTGCAGCAAAATTCCGTAACCCATTCCCACCCCCTTCCCCACCCGGAGCCCGCATGCTGACCGAAGACGGCAAACACCTTTACGTGTCCTACGACGAGTACCACAACCTCATCGAGAAGCTCGCGCTCAAGGTGTACCAGTCGGGCTGGGAGTTCGACACCATCCTGTGCCTGGCGCGTGGGGGTATGCGTCCGGGCGACATCCTCTCGCGCATTTTCGACAAGCCGCTGGCCATCATGTCCACCAGTTCCTACCGGGCCAACGCAGGCACCGTGCAGGGGCATCTGGACATCGCGCGCTACATCACCACCCCCAAGGGGGAGATCGCTGGCCGCGTGCTGCTGGTGGACGACCTGGCCGACTCCGGTCACACCCTGCGCGCCGTCATCGAAACGCTGCGCAACCATTACACGCCCATCACCGAGCTGCGCAGTGCGGTGATCTGGACCAAGCAGGTGTCGGTCTTCAACCCCGACTATTCGGTGGAGTTCCTGCCGACCAATCCCTGGATCCACCAGCCCTTCGAGAGCTACGACAACCTGCGCCCGCAGCAGCTGCTCGAGAAGTGGAAGCTGTGAGGCGCCCCCGCGCCGCAGTTCCGGGTGTCAGCGCCAGCGGCTGCTCATACCGGCTGTGGTGCCATGCGGGCCTTGGGCACCGTGTGGGTGCTTGACCCGGACCAGAACGATGAACGACCTCTCCACCCGGCTTATCCACCACCCGTACCGCCCGCCCGAGGGCTTTGAGGCCGTCGCGCCCGGTGTGCACAAGGCCTCCACCGTTGTCTTCCCCAGCGTTCATGCCCTGCGCACGCAGGACTGGAAGGACAAGAGCGGCTACACCTACGGCTTGCACGGCACGCCCACCACCTTCACGCTCGAGGAACGCATCGCCACCCTCGAAGGTGGCCGCTTCTGCGCGCTCGCGCCCAGCGGACTGTCAGCAGTGACCCTGGTGGACATGGCGTTCCTGCAGCAGGGCGATGAACTGCTGATTCCCGACAACGCCTACGGTCCCAACAAAGCCTTTGCCAGCGCCGAGCTGGCGCGCTGGGGCATCGCCCACCGTTTCTACGACCCGCTCGATCCGGCCGATCTGGCCGCGCAGATCACCCCAGCCACGCGTCTGGTGTGGCTGGAGGCGCCGGGCTCGATCACGCTGGAGTTTCCCGACCTGCCCGCACTGACTGCGGTGGTCGGTGAGGCCAATGTCGGCCGCACGCGGCGCATCCTGACCGTGCTTGACAACACCTGGGGTGCGGGTATCGCGTTCAACGGGTTTGACTTGGGCGCCGATGTGGTGATGCAGGCGCTGACCAAGTACCCCAGCGGCGGCGCCGACGTGCTGATGGGCTCGGTTGTCACACGCGACCAAGCCTCGCACCAGCAGCTGCTCATGACCCATATGCGCCTGGGCCTGGGTGTGGGCGCCAACGATGCCGAACTGGTGCTGCGCGGTCTGCAGACCATCGGCCTGCGCTACGCCGCGCAGGACGTCGCCACCCGCGAACTGTCCGCCTGGATGCAGAGCCAGCGCGGTGTGGCGCGGGTGCTGCATCCGGCGCTACCCGATTCGCCCGGTCACGCCGCCTGGCAGCGCGATGCGCGGGCCGCCGGTTGCCTGTTCAGTGTTGTTTTCGACGAGCGCTTCAGTCAGACCCAGATCGACGCCTTCTGCGACAGCCTGCGAATGTTCAAGCTCGGCTGGAGCTGGGCCGGTCCCATCAGCCTGTGTGCGCCCTACAACGTCGGCGCGATCCGTGCCAGGCCCTGGCCGTACCGGGGCGCGCTGGTACGCTTTGCCGTCGGCCTTGAAGCGGTCGACGATCTGCGACAGGACCTGACCCAGGCCCTGCACCATCTTTACTCTTGCGCCTGAGAGCGCCCAACACCCCCAAGGAGAAGCTCGTGGCCACGCCGAACTACGGATTTGAGAAACGGCAGCGCGAGCTGGCCAAGAAGCAGAAGAAGGAAGAGAAGCTCAAGGCCAAGGCCGCCCGCAAGGCACATGGGCCGGATGGCGAACCGGGCGAAGACCAGCTGCAGGAGCCAGACCCAGCGGACGCGGCGGCTGGGGAGGGAGGCAGTGGCGACTGATGGGTCGGTCGGCTGGTTGCCGACGGGCTCGTGTCCTGTTTCAGCCAGCGGTTGACAGCAGGTCGCGTGCGCAGCTGGCCATGGCCTGTGGTGACCGGTTGGGCAAAGCGCAGGCAACAGCGCTGCCGTATTGGCTGAAATTGCGCCGGATGGACGCGGTGTACAGCGGGTCGTAGTGCTGCACCAGCAGTTCCAGCACCACCTCGGGCGTGCGTCCTGCGCGCACCTTTTCGATCCACTCGCCGACCACCGCTCGACCCCGCAACTCGGTCAGTGCCTGCAGTCGTTGGCAGAAGAAGTCCGGGTCCGTGGCGAAGAACGCATAGTCCTCCAGCAGCAGGGCCACGCGCTCGGCGTCGGGCAGCTGCAGGTCGATGCAGGGGCTGCTGCGCATGGCGTCCATCAGCGCATCGGGCACCCGCAGATTGCCCACCTTCTTGCTTTCGCTTTCCACGAACACCGGGCGTGCCGGGTCGAAGCGCTGCAAGGCGTCCCAGATCAGGCTGTCAAAAGCCTTTTGGCTCGGTTGCGGCACACCGGGTATGTGACCCAGCACCGAGCTGCGGTGCTTCGCCAGATCTTCCAGATCCAGCACCTGGGCGCCTTCAGCGGCCAGGGCCTGCAGCAGTCGGGTCTTGCCGCTGCCGGTGGGGCCGCAGATCACGCGGTACTGCAGGCGTTGCGCCAGTCGCGGCATGTCGTCCACCAAGGCTGCGCGCCAGGCCTTGTAGCCGCCTTCAATCAGCGTGACCTGGAAGCCGATGGCGCCCAGGATGGTGGCCAGCGCGCCGCTGCGGTTGCCACCGCGCCAGCAATACACCAGCGGTTTCCAGCCCTTGGGTTTGTCCAGCACCTCGCGCTCGATGTGGGCAGCGATGTTGCGCGCCGCCAGCGCCGCACCGCGTTTCTTGGCCTCGAAGGCGTTGACCTGCTTGTACATCGTGCCGATGGTGATGCGCTCGGCGTTGTCCAGCGTCGGCCAGTTGATGGCGCCCGGCACATGGTCGAGGGCGAATTCGTCCTCGGTGCGTGCGTCGATGACGGTGTCGAAGCGGGCCAGGCACGACAGAGCGTCGGCGGCGGGCAAGGTATGAACAGGCATGCCGGGATTATCGGGAAGCTGAGCGCAGGTGTGTGGGCGGGGCAGGGTTGGCCCACTGCGGGGCGTCTCGCCAGCTCCAGAGCATGTGGTCCTGCCTTTCATGGCTGGCACTGCCGCCATAGACGATCTGTGGCTTGGGGCTGTCCTCTGCCAGGGCTTGAGCGATGTGCTGCCACTTGCGCAGGCCGTCGGGCCAGTCGCTGGCCCAGGTGGTGCCAGACTTGATTTCCACGGGCTGCAGTCCCTCGGGACGGTCGATCAGCACGTCCACTTCGTGGCCGGTGCTGTCGCGCCAGAAGTGCAGGTCCGGCGGCAGGCCCTGGTTCAGGCGCTGTTTGTACAGTTCGCCAATGACCCAGGTTTCAAACAGCGGGCCGCGTGCGACGTGTGTTTGCAGCGTTTTCGCGTCGCGGATACCCATGAGCCAGGCAGCCAGGCCTGCATCCAGAAAGTAGAGCTTGGGTGTTTTGACCAGGCGCTTACCGAAGTTGCGGTGGTGCGGACGCAGCAGGGTGACGATGTAGCTGGTTTCCAGCACCGATAGCCAGTGCCGGGCCGTCACGGCGCTGATGCCGCAGTCGGCTCCCAGGGCGGTGAGGTTGAGCAGTTGTCCGGTGCGGGCGGCGCACATGCGCACGAAGGTCTGGAACTGGCCCAGGTCGCGTACGGCCACGAGCTGCCGTACGTCGCGCTCCAGGTAGGTGGCGATGTAGTTGGCGAACCAATCGCCCGGAGCCACAGGGCGATCGTATAGGGCGGGGTAGCCGCCTTGCAGCAGGGCCTGCTCCAGGCTGTCGGGTAACAGGCCGGCGACCGTCAGTTCGTGAGCACTCAAGGGCAGCAGTTCGACCCGGCCTACGCGGCCCGCCAATGACTGGGTGATGCCGGCCATCAGGTCGAACTGGGCTGATCCGGTGACGACAAAATCGCCCATGGCTCGGCGGTCATCCACCAAACCCTGGAGCCACGACAGGAGGGCCGGGCAGCGCTGCACTTCGTCGAGCACGGCGCCTTGTGGGAAGCGGGTGAGAAAGCGTTTGGGGTCCAGTTCGGCGAATTCACGCTCTTCCGGGTTTTCGAGCGAAACGTAGGGCTTGGTAGGGAAAAGTGACTTCGCCAGGGTGGTTTTGCCCGACTGGCGCGGTCCGGTCAGTGCGAGCACGGGAAAGCCCTTGGCCAGACGCCGGAGGGCGGCAGCGGCATCGCGGGGAATCATTGCAAATCTGAAGTTGAATTTCGGATTTGCAATAGTAGCGGCTGCCTGGCTGCTTGACCAGCCTACCGCGGCAGCAGCTTGCGCAGTTCGGGCCAGACGTTGTCCAGCATGCGCGCTTGAGCGCTTTCGTTGGGGTGGATGCGGTCGTTCTGGAAGTAGCGCAGGGGGTCCGGCCCGTCGGCCACGCCCTGGAGGAAGAACGGCACCAGACCCGTCTTCTCGGCCTGGGCCACGGTGCTGAACACCTCGCGGAATTCCTGGGCGTACTTCGCACCGTAGTTGGGCGGCATCTCCATGCCCACCAGCAGTACCCGGGCGCCCGCCTCGCGCGCCGCCCGCACCATGGCGGTGAGATTCTCGCGCGTCATGCCCAGGGGCAGGCCGCGCAGCGCGTCGTTGCCCCCCAGTTCGATGACCACCACAGACGGCCGGTGCTGCCGCAGCAGCGCAGCCAGCCGCGAGCGGCCGCCCGAGGTGGTGTCGCCACTGATGCTGGCGTTGACCACGCGGGCGGGAACCTTCTGCTGCACCAGCCGCTCCTGCAGCAGGGCCACCCAGCCGCTGCCGCGCTTGAGCCCGTACTCGGCGCTCAGCGAGTCGCCCACGATCAGCACCACTGCCTCATTCTTCGTCTGCGCCTGTGCCAGTGCCGAAGACCCCAGCCAGGTGGCGGCGCAGAGCAGGGCGTTAAAGTGACGTCGATCCAATCGTTTTTCTTCCACTGTTGTCTTCTTTCATGACCGTCCACAACCCCGGCCCGATGATCCAGGTGCAGCACGTGTTCAAGTCGGTGAGCGATGCCACTGGCACACTGGACATTCTGCGCGACATCGATTTTTCGCTCGCCCGTGGGGAAACCGCCGCCATCGTCGGCGCATCCGGATCGGGCAAAAGCACGCTGCTGTCCATCATTGCCGGGTTGGATACCCCTTCGAAGGGAACGGTTCACATCGACAGCACCAATCTGTTCGCGCTCGATGAAGACCAGCGCGCCGCGCTGCGGGCGCAGAAAGTGGGTTTTGTCTTTCAGAGTTTCCAGCTGCTGGGCAACCTGACCGCGCTGGAGAACGTGATGCTGCCGCTGGAGCTGGCCGGCCGACGCGACGCGCGCAGCGCGGCCACCGCCATGCTGCAGCGGGTGGGCCTGGGCGAGCGGCTGGGGCATTACCCCAAGGTGCTCTCGGGCGGCGAGCAGCAGCGGGTGGCGCTGGCACGCGCCTTTGTGGTGCAGCCGGCCGTGCTGCTGGCTGACGAGCCCACCGGCAGCCTGGACTTTGCGACCGGCGAGCGGGTGATGGAGCTGATGTTCGAACTCAACCGCGAGCAGGGCACCACCCTGGTGCTGGTCACCCACGACCGCAGCATCGCCGCGCGCTGCGAGCGGCGAATCACCATCGAAGCCGGGCGGGCGAGCGAACTGGCGCAAGCGCCCACCTGACTGGTTCGATCACCTGGACGGGGATAATCCGTTCATGAGTTCCCCCAAAGTGTTGTTCGGCTTTCACGCCGTGGGCGTGCGCCTGAAGACCGCGCCGCAATCCATCATCGAGGTCTATCACGAGCCGACGCGGCGCGACCAGCGCATGCGCCAGTTCCTCGACCGAGCCAAGGAAGCCGGCGTGCGGCTGATCGAGGCCGACGGCCTGCGCATCGCCAAGCTGGCCGGCAGCCAGGGCCACCAGGGTGTGGCGGCGCGGGTGCACGAGGTGGAGCAGGCCCGTTCGCTGGACGAGCTGCTGGAGCAGCTGGAGGCCGCCAACATCCCGCCCCTGCTGCTGGTGCTCGACGGGGTGACCGATCCGCACAATCTGGGCGCCTGCCTGCGGGTGGCCGACGGCGCCGGGGCCCATGCGGTGATCGCACCCAAGGACCATGCGGTGGGCATCAATGCCACGGTGGCCAAGGTGGCCAGTGGCGCGGCCGAGACCATGCCGTATTTCATGGTGACCAACCTGGCGCGCACCCTGAACGAACTCAAGGAGCGCAACATCTGGGTCATCGGCACCAGCGGCGATGCGCCGAAAACCCTGTACGAGGCCGACTTCAAGGGCCCGGTGGCGCTGGTGCTGGGCGCCGAGGGGCCGGGCATGCGCCAGCTCACCCGCAAGACCTGCGACGAGCTGGTCAGCCTGCCCATGAAAGGCGCGGTCGAGAGCCTGAATGTGTCGGTGGCCAGCGGTGTGTGTCTGTACGAGGCCCTGCGGCAGCGGGGCTGATGAGGGACACCGTGCACCCGTTGCAAGGCGAGGCGACCACCCGGCTGCGCCCCAAGGCCGTGCATTCGGCGCGGGCGCGGTTCGCGCGGCACCACATGCGGTACCGGCGGAGCCTGAGCACCCAGAACGGGGACCGTCTGCCCCAGCGGGCCGACGGTACCGATATCCATCACCAACACCCCTTGGCCCCGCACGGCAGCATCGCGCGGAACGGGTCCCTTTTGCTGGAGCATTGCATGCAGAGCCTGAACATCTCCCGTGGGTCCCTGCTGGGCCTGGCGCTGTCCGTCGGTCTGCTGGCTGGCTGCACGCAGGAGCAGCAGAACCAGATCAGCCGCGACATCCAGAACTGGACCGGCACCAACGGTGTGCTGGAGGTCTACGCTGGCGACAAGGTGGTGCGCCGCTTCCTGAAGGTGGACAAAATCAGCACCGCCCTGGGCACCAGCGACAGCCTGCCCCGCGCCTACCGTTACGGTTACGGTGTGCTCGACGAGAACCTGAACATGCAGGTCGACGAGGGCGAGAAAAAGGTCTATTTCGAGATCAGCGACTACAGCAACGCGGTGTTCTTCGAGAACCCGCGCTGAACGCGCCTCAGACCAGCCCCAGTGCGCCCAGCAGTGCACCTGCCCCCAGCAGCCACAGCAGGTGGACCCGGGTGCGCCAGACCAGCAGGGCGGTGAGGGCGGTCAGCAGCCACAAAGGCCAGTCGCGCGCTGGCTGGTCGTGAACCGCGCTGAGCAGCCAGCCGGTGGCCATCAGCAGGGCGATGACGATCGGTGCCAGGCCGGTTTTGAAGGCCCGCACGGCACGCAGATCGCGGTTGCGTTGGGCCCAGCGGGTGGCGGTGTAGGTCAGCACCGACGAGGGCAGTATCGTGGCGCTCATGCTCACCAGCACGCCCAGCAGCGCCAATGCCCAGGCCGGCCAGCCGGCCGCCGGGCCACCACCGGCGTTGAGCCCCACGTTCCAGCCCAGCAGGGCGACGAACAGCACGTTCGGCCCGGGCGCGGCCTGCGACAGGGCGATCGACGAGGTGAACTGCGCGTCGCTGAGCCAGGCCTGCTGGCCGACGAGGTAGCGGTGCATGTCCGGCGCGGTGGTGATGGCGCCACCCACCGCCAGCAGCGAGAGCGAGGCGAAATGAACGAACAGGTCTTGCCAGTGGGCCAGGGTGGGGGTCATGCTCATGGTCGGTGCGCCTGCGCACGGCCCAGCACGTGATACGCCCAGCTGCAGGCGCCGCCACCAATACCCAGCAGCACCCAGGCCAGCGGCCAGCGCAGCAGGGCGATGGCCACAAAGGTGACGACAGCCAGCGCGGTGCACACCCCGAGCCCCATCGCGTTCCGGTCCAGCGCTGCCACCAGCTTGATGCCGGTGGCGGTGATCAGGCCGGCCGCCACAGCGCCCATGCCGCGCAGGGCTCCCTGGGCGGTGGGCGTGTCGGCCACGCTGCCGTACAGTGCTGCCAGCCACAGGGCCACTACCAGGGGCGCCGCCAGCATGCCGGCCAGCGCCGCCAGCGCACCCGTCAGGCCAAAGTAACGGCCACCGATCATCAGCGAGAGGTTGACCACATTGGGGCCGGGCATGATCTGGGCCACCGCCCATTCCTCGATGAACTGTTCGCGCGTCAGCCAGCGTTTCTTCTCCACCAGTTCGTGCTGCACCACCGCCAGCACACCGCCAAAGCCCTGCAGCGCCAGCCAGGTGAAAGACCAGAACAGGTCGGCCCGCGAGCGGGGGCGGTTGGGGGCGTCCAAGGGGTTCATGGAGCGCGCCCTGCCATCCCATGGAAGCGGTCGCCGACGCGCGCGCCTCTGCCAGGGCACCTGTGGAACAGGCTTCGCCCGGCCACAGGGTGCGTCCCCCCGCGCAGCAGGGGGGAGGGCGCGAAGCGGCGCAGGGGGCGCTTCATGTCAAACCGTCATGCCGCCGGAGACTTCGAGCACCGCGCCGTTGATGTAACCGGCTTCGTCGCTGGCCAGGAAGGCGTAGACGTTGGCGATGTCCTCGGGCTGGCCCAGGCGGCGCAGTGGCACCCGGTGCTCCATGTCCTGGATGACCTTCTCCGGGATGGTGCTCAAAATGGGCGTGACGACGAAGCCCGGCGCGACCGCGTTGACGCGCACCCCCTTGGGACCGAGCTCGCGGCTCCAGGTCTTGGTGAATCCGATCACGCCGAACTTGGTGGCCGCATAGTTGGTCTGCCCGAAATTGCCGTAGATGCCGACCACCGACGAGGCGTTGAGGATCACACCGCTGCCCTGGGCGACCATGTGGTCGGCCACCGCCTGGGCGCAGTGGAACACGCCGCGCAGGTTGACGTCGATCACTTTGTCGAACTGCTCCAGCGTCATTTTCTGCAGGCGTGCATCCTGCGTGATGCCGGCGTTGTTGACCAGCACGTCGATGCGGCCGAAACGCTCTTTCACCTGTGCCACCACCGCGTCGACCATCTCGCGCTGGGTCACGTCCATGACGAAACCGGCAGCGGTCGCACCCTCGGCCTCGCATTGCTTCACCGCCTCGTCGACCGCAGCCTGCCGGACGTCGCAAACCACCACGGTGGCGCCCTCGCGAGCGAACTTGAGCGCGGTGGCCAGGCCGATGCCTTGCGCGGCGCCGGTGATGATGCTGACTTTTCCTTCTAGGCGTTTCATGGTGTTGTGTGTGTGCGTTGACAAAACAAAGCCGGCGGGCTGGGCAGCCGCCGGCCACTGGGCAAAAGTGTAGGGGCTGCGCCTTGCGATGCCTTAACGGGCGTCAGTACACGGGCTGGTGCTGGCGCAGGGCGGCCTTGACCGCGTCGCTGAGCACGAAGCCGCTGCCGTAGCGGGCAGCCAGTTCGCCGCAGCGCCTTTCAAAGGCGTCCACGCCCATGCCGTAGATGAACTGCAGCGCACCGCCGGTCCAGGCCGGGAAGCCGATGCCGAAGATGGAGCCGATGTTGCCGTCGTGCACGCTGGTGAGCACGCCTTCGGCCAGGCAGCGGGCGGTTTCCACCGCCTGGCGGTAGAGCAGGCGGTCCTTGACGTCCTGCAGGTTCCATTCAACCCCGGGCTTCTCGAACAGGGCTTTCAGGCCGGGCCACAGGTGTTTCTTGCCACCTTCGGGGTAGTCGTAGAAACCACCGCCGGCGGCACGGCCGGGGCGCTGGTGTTCCTTGACCATGCGCTCGACCAGCGTCTCGCCCGGCGTGGCCACGTACTGCCGGCCTTCCCTCTGGAAGTCGATGCGGGTCTGTTCCAGCACATGCACCGACAGCGACAGGGCGGTCTCGTCCAGCACCGCCAGCGGGCCCACGGGCATGCCGGCCTGCATGGCGGCGTTCTCGATCACCGGGGCGGGGATGCCCTCGCCCAGCATGGCCGCGCCTTCCATGACGAAGGTGCCGAAGGTGCGGCTGGTGTAGAAACCCCGCGAGTCGTTGACCACGATGGGCAGCTTGCCCAGCGCCTGCACATAGTCGTAGGCGCGGGCGATGGTTTCATCATCGGTGTCCCGGCCGCGGATGATCTCCACCAGCTTCATCTTGTCCACCGGGCTGAAGAAGTGGATGCCGACAAACTTGGCCGGCTTCGCGCTGGCCTGGGCCAGGCCGGAGATGGGCAGGGTGGAGGTGTTGCTGGCGAAGAAGCCATCCTCGGCGAGCATGGGCTCGGCCTCTTTCGTCACCATGGCCTTGAGTTCGCGTTGCTCGAACACGGCTTCGATGATCAGGTCGCAGCCCTGGAGGTCAGTGGCGCTGGCGGTGGGGGTGATGAGGCGCAGGATGCCGTGCTGCTTCTCGGCGCTCATCTGGCCCTTGTCGACCCGCTTCTGGGTGAGCTTCGTGGTGTAGCCCTTGCCCTTTTCGGCGGCCTCCAGGCTCACGTCCTTGAGCACGGTGGCGATGCCCTTGGTGGCCTGTGCGTAAGCGATGCCCGAACCCATCATGCCGGCGCCCAGCACGCCGACCTTCCTCGGCTGGTACTTCGCCACGTCCTTCGGCCTGGATTGCCCGCCCTTGATGGCGTTCATGTTGAAGAAGAAGGTGTTGACCATGTTGCGCGCCACCGGGCCGACCATCAGGCCGGCCAGGTAGCGGCTTTCGATGCGCATGGCGGTGTCGAAATCCACCATCGCGCCTTCGACCATCGCGGCCAGCGCCGCCTCCGGCGCGGGGTAGAGGCCGCGCGTCTTCTGCTTGAGCACGGCAGGCGCCACCGTCAGCATGCCGGCGATCTTGGGGTTGCTCGGGGTGCCGCCGGGCATTCTGTAATCCTTGCGGTCCCACACATGCTGGCAGGCCTCGGGCTTGCCCTGGGCGGCCTCGATGAAGGCGAGGGCACGCGGCAGCAATTCCTCGGGGGTGGCCACCAGTTCGTGCACCACGCCCATCTTCAGCGCCTCTTCGGGGCCAAAGAGCTTGCTCTCCAGGATGTAGGGCTGGGCCGCCATCAGGCCCAGCACGCGGGTCATTTTGGTGATCCCGCCACCGCCAGGGATCAGGCCCAGGGTGATCTCGGGCAGGCCGAACTGGATCTTCGGGTTGTTCACCGCGATGCGGTGGTGACCCACCAGTGCGACCTCCCAGCCACCGCCCAGTGCCGCGCCGTTGAGGCAACTCACCACCGGCACGCCCTGCGTCTCCAGGGTGCGGAAGTTCTGCTTGATGCGCTCGATCTCGCGGAACACGCGCGGGCCGTCGGCCGCGGTCGAGTGCATCACGCTCTTGAGATCCGCGCCCGCAAAGAAGGTGCTCTTGGCCGAGACCAGCACGATGCCCCTGATCTGGGCGCGGTCCTTGACGACCTGTGCCGCCACAGCATCGAGGTCATCCTGCCATTGCAGACACATGGTGTTGACCGGTGAGCCCTGCTCGTCGAAGGTGATGGTGGCAATGCCGTTGGCGAGCTCGTAGCGGATGGTTTTGGTGATCATTGGGTTCTCCACGGGTGCTTTTCCAGAAACACCGCGGAACCGGCTTTGCCGGGCCGCTGGTGTTGCCCCCTTGTAGGGGGTGACGCGCGAAGCGCGGCGCGGGGGTGGGTCGTCAGACCCTCTCGACGACTGTCGCGATGCCCATGCCGCCGCCCACGCACAAAGTCGCCAACCCGTAGCGTTGGCCGGTTCGGTGCAGTTCGTCCACCAGGGTGTTCAGGATCATGGCGCCGGTGGCGCCCAGCGGGTGGCCCAGGGCGATGGCGCCACCGTTGACGTTGACCTTCTCGTGCGGCACGCCCATCTCCTGCATGAACTTCATGGGCACGGCGGCGAAGGCCTCGTTGACCTCGAACAGGTCGATCTGGTCGATGGTCATGCCGGCCTTGGCCAGCGCCTTGCGCGCCGCTGGCATGGGTCCGGTGAGCATGATGGTGGGATCGGCACCGGAGAGGGCGGCAGCCACGATGCGTGCCCGCGGGGTGAAGCCGTGGGTCTTGCCGGCAGACTCACTGCCGATCAGGATCGCGGCGGCACCGTCGACGATGCCGGAGGAATTGCCCGCATGGTGCACATGGTGGATGCGCTCCACCTGCGGGTAGCGCTGCAGGGCCACCGCATCGAAGCCCATGGCCCCCAGTTGTTCAAACGCAGGCTTGAGGCCGCCAAGACCTTCCATCGTGGTGTTCGGCTTGATGAACTCGTCCTGCTCCAGGATGGGCAGGCCCATGGCGTCCCTGACCGGCACCACCGAGCGGTCAAAGTGGCCGGCGGCACGGGCTGCGGCGGCGCGCCGCTGGGATTCGAGCGCAAACGCGTCCACGTCCTGGCGCGAGAAACCGCTCAGCGTGGCGATCAGGTCGGCGCCGATGCCCTGCGGCACGAACAGGGTGGCACTGTTGGTTTCCGGGTCCTGCGCCCAGGCGCCGCCGTCGGAGCCGATGGGGACGCGGCTCATGCTCTCCACGCCACCCGCGACGACCAGGTCTTCCCAGCCGCTGCGCACTTTCATGGCGGCCATGTTCACCGCCTCCAGGCCCGAGGCGCAGAAGCGGTTGAGCTGCACCCCGGCACAGCGCCAGTCCCAGCCGGCCTTGAGCGCCGCGACCTTGGCAATGACCGACCCCTGTTCGCCGATGGGCGAGACCACACCCATGACCACGTCGTCGACGGCGGCGGTGTCCAGGTCGTTGCGGCGCTGCAGTTCCGCCAGCAGGCCGGCCAGCAGGTTGATCGGCTTGACTTCGTGCAGGCTGCCGTCTTTCTTGCCTTTGCCGCGCGGGGTGCGGATGGCGTCGTAGATGAAGGCTTCGCTCATGGTGTCTCCTGGGGAACTGCCCCGGTGGTCGGATCGATCGGATCAGTATAGACTTTTGCCAAGCATTTGCTTTGTAAAAATCATCCAACTCAGTCCAAAAGGTGACACCCATGATCGAACGCAGCCTGTTCAACGCCGACCACGAGGCTTTTCGTGACAGTTTTCGCCGCTTTGTGGAAAAGGAAATCACCCCTTTTCATGAGGCGTGGGAGGAGCAGGGCTATGTGGACCGCGAGGTGTGGCGCAAGGCCGGGGCAAACGGCTTTTTGTGCATGACCATGCCCGAGGCGTACGGCGGTGCCGGCGCCGACAGGCTGTACTCGGTGGCCCAGATGGAGGAAATCGCCCATGCCGGGGTGACGGGCATCGGCTACGGACTGCACAGCGAGATCGTGGCGCCGTACATCCTGCACTACGGTACCGAGGAGCAAAAGCGCAAGTACCTGCCCAAACTGGCCAGCGGCGAAATGGTGGGGGCCATTGCGATGAGCGAACCCGCCGCCGGCAGTGACCTGCAGGGTGTCAAGACCACGGCCATCAAGCAGGCGGACGGCAGCTACCTGCTCAATGGCAGCAAGACCTTCATCACCAACGGCTGGCATGCCGATCTGGTGATCGTGGTGGCCAAGACCGACCCGTCGGCTGGCGCCAAGGGTACCAGCCTGCTGCTGGTGGAGCAGGGCATGGCGGGCTTCTCCAAGGGCAAGCGCCTGAAGAAGCTGGGCATGAAGGCGCAGGACACGTCGGAGCTGTTCTTCGACAACGTGAAGGTGCCGGCCGAGAACCTGCTGGGTGGCGCAGCCTTTGAAGGCAAGGGTTTCATTTGCCTGATGGAGCAGCTGCCCTGGGAGCGGCTGCAAATCGCCATCGGCGCGGTGGCTGCGGCGCAGGCCGCCATCGACTGGACGGTGAAGTATGTGAAGGACCGCAAGGTGTTTGGCCAGCCGGTGGCCAGCTACCAGAACACCCGCTATACATTGGCTGAACTGCAGACCGAGGTGCAGGTGGCACGCGTGTTTGTGGACAAGTGCTGCGAACTGGTGTGCCAGGACAAGCTGGACACCGCGACCGCCAGCATGGCCAAGTACTGGTGCAGCGACCTGCAGTGCAAGGTGATGGACGAATGCGTGCAGTTGCACGGCGGCTACGGCTACATGTGGGAATACCCCATCACCCGTGCTTACGCCGACGCCCGTGTGCAGCGCATCTACGGCGGCACCAACGAGATCATGAAGGAAGTGATCTCGCGCGGCATGGGCCTGGGCGGGCGTTGAACTCACACACCAGACGCCCTGCGGGATGGCGCGCCCCGCAGGCCGGCACGCGGTGTGGCCGCAGGCCGTTTGCAGGCCGGCGGGCGGCGACGCCCGACGATGGCGGTCAGCGCAGCAATGCCACGCCTGCCGTGTCCACTGTCACAGCCTGAGGGTGCTGGCCAGCGGCACGCCCGGTGGCGGCGCGTGGTCGGCGATCAGCCAGCCCCGGCTGGGGTGGTCGGCCACGTCGTGCAGGCATTCGCGCAGGAAGCGCGTGGCCGGCGCGTCGAGCGCTGCAAAGGGTTGGTCGATCAGCGTCAGCCGGGCGCCGGCGGCGAAGGCCGCCGCCAGCCACACCTTGCGTTTGCTGCCGGTCGAGAGCATGTGCAGCGGCTTGGCCAGGTGAGGTTGCAGTTCAAAGCCGGCCACCAGATCGGCCAGGGCGTCGCTGGAGCAGCGCGGGTATTGGCGGTGCAGGCTGCTGAGGTAGTCATCCGCCCGGCTGGCGTCGTGCGCCTGGGTGTTCGGGTCGATCCAGAAGACCTGTTCGCGCCAGGCAGCGTCGTGCGGGGTGAGCGGGCTGTCGGCCAGCACCATGTGGCCGGCATGGGCGCTCAAATCGCCGGCGAGCAGCCGCAGCAGCGTGCTTTTGCCGCTGCCTTCCTCGCCGGTCACCAGGCTCAGGCCGGTGGGCAGATCGAAGCTCAGTCCGTCAAACACCGGCCGGCCGTGCCCTTCAAAACGCAGGGATCGAACTGTCAGCAGGGCGTGCGGGCGGGGCATGGGTGCGCTCATGCGGTCATTTCCATGGGAGAAGATGCGGGTCAGGCGCCACGCAAAAAGGCACCTGGCGAAGGCAGACGACGCTGATAAACACAGCATCGAGGATAGCGGCTGGCGCGCCGCCCGCAGCGCACGGCGCCCGGCCTGCCGGGTGGTGGCGCGGCGTCGTCGGCCCTGGGTGTCGGCCCACGGTGGGTGCAGGTCTTCGCCCATCGCGAGTCCTCAAGCGCCGCAGGGACAGTGCGGGCCGCCTACACTGCGAGGTCAACCCATGATTTGCTGCCCATGAACGCGCCCATCGACGTCTCCTTCTTCGCGCGCAACGCCAAGCCGCTGACCAGTTACCGCCCCTACTGGGCCAAGCGCTTTGGCACCGCGCCTTTCCTGCCCATGAGCCGGGAGGAGATGGAGCGCCTGGGCTGGGATTCGTGCGACATCATCCTGGTCACTGGCGACGCCTATGTGGACCACCCCAGCTTCGGCATGGCCGTGATCGGCCGCGTGCTGGAGGCGCAGGGTTTTCGCGTCGGCATCATCGCCCAGCCCGACTGGCACAGCGCCGAGCCTTTCAAGGCGCTGGGCAAGCCCAACCTGTTCTGGGGCGTGACCGCGGGCAACATGGACTCCATGATCAACCGCTACACCGCCGACCGGAAGATCCGCAGCGACGACGCCTACACCCCCGGCGACGTGGGCGGCAAGCGGCCCGACCGCGCGGCCATCGTCTACAGCCAGCGCTGCCGCGAAGCCTACAAAGACGTGCCCATTGTGCTCGGTGGCATCGAAGGCAGCCTGCGCCGCATCGCCCATTACGACTACTGGAGCGACAAGGTGCGCCGCTCCATCGTGGTGGACAGCAAGTGCGACCTGCTGCTTTACGGCAATGCCGAGCGGGCGCTGGTGGAAGTGGCCCATCGCCTGGCGCGGCGCGAGCCGGTGGAGGCCATCACCGATGTGCGTGGCACGGCCTTCATCCGCCGCCCGGGCGACCCGAGTGCCGACGGCTGGATCGAGATGGATTCGACCGAGGTCGATACCCCCGGTCACGTCGAAGACCACATCAACCCGTATCAGACCACCAGCGAGCAGGCGCAGGCCCAGGGCCAGAGCTGTGCCAAGGAAGAGGGCGCCGCTGCCCCGTTGGCAGACCCGCAAGTCAAGCCCATCACCATCTACCGCCCGCAAGGTGCTGGTGGCGTGGCCAAGCTGCCGCGCGAGCGCACGGTCATCCGCCTGCCTAGCTACGAGCAGGTGCGCAGCGACCCGGTGCTCTATGCCCATGCCAACCGGGTGCTGCACCTGGAAACCAACCCTGGCAACGCTCGCGCGCTGGTGCAGGCGCACGGCGAAGGTGCCACGGCGCGCGACGTGTGGATCAACCCGCCGCCCATTCCGCTGACCACGGCCGAGATGGACCATGTGTTCGATTTGCCGTATGCGCGCAGCCCGCACCCGGCCTACGCCGATGAACACGGGCGCCATGATGGCGCCACCAAGATCCCGGCCTGGGAGATGATCCGCTTCTCGGTCAACATCATGCGCGGCTGCTTTGGCGGCTGTACCTTCTGCTCCATCACCGAGCACGAAGGCCGCATCATCCAGAGCCGCTCGGAAGACTCGATCATCAAGGAGGTCGAGGAGATCCGCGACAAGGTCGAAGGCTTCACCGGCGTCATCTCCGACCTGGGCGGCCCCACGGCCAACATGTACCGCCTGGGCTGCCGCAGCCCGGCGATCGAGGCCGCCTGCCGCAAGCCCAGCTGCGTCTATCCCGGCATCTGCCCGAACCTGACCACCAACCACGATCCGCTGATCAAGATCTACCGCCGCGCGCGCTCGCTCAAGGGCATCAAAAAGATCCTGATCGGCTCCGGCCTGCGTTACGACCTGGCGGTGCAGAGTCCCGAATACGTCAAGGAGCTGGTGCAGCACCATGTGGGCGGCTACCTGAAGATCGCGCCCGAGCACACCGAAAGCGGGCCGCTGTCGAAGATGATGAAGCCCGGCATCGGCAGCTACGACCGCTTCAAGACCATGTTCGAGAAGTACAGCGAAGAGGCGGGCAAGAAGCAGTTCCTCATCCCGTACTTCATTGCTGCCCACCCGGGCACCAGCGACGAAGACATGATGAACCTCGCGCTGTGGCTGAAAAAGAATGGCTTTCGCGCCGACCAGGTGCAGACCTTCTACCCCAGCCCCATGGCCACAGCCACGGCCATGTACCACACCAACCTCAACCCGCTGCGCGGCATCCACCGCGACGAGCGCGCAGAAAAGGTGGACATCGTGCGCGGTGAAAAGCGCCGCCGTCTGCACAAGGCGTTTCTGCGTTACCACGACCCCAACAACTGGCCGCTGCTGCGCGACGCGCTCAAGGCCATGGGCCGCGCCGACCTGATCGGCAACGGCAAGCACCACCTGATTCCGACCTTCCAGCCGATGACCGATGGCGGCTACCAGAGTGCGCGGCGCAAAAACAGCACCCCGGTGGGCGCCAAGCCCAGCCAGCGGGCGCGCGCCGTGGTGCAACCGGGCCAGATCCTGACCCAACACACCGGGCTGCCGCCGCGCGAGACCGGTGCCCGCCCAGGCACCACCCGCCCGGGGGCGCGCAAGCCCGGCGGTCCAGCCCGTTGATGCCACGCCGCTCGCGGCTGTGACGGCTGAAACGGCTGTTGCCGCCGGGGTGTGCGGTTTCTTGCGCCGTGGCAGCCGGCGGTCAGGCGGGCAGGGTGTGCAGCGGTATGTCGTGCGTCTGTGCCAGGCGGTCGAGCTGGCGGCGGCTTCGGGTGGCCATGAAAGCCGCCAGCGCGGCATGGGTCGCTGGCTCGAACAGGGTGGCCATGTCCGGCAGCGTCACACCCGCCACCTTGCACAGCGCAGCCGCGAAATGCGGCTCCAGCGCGGCCACGGCCACCCGTCCGTCGCGGCACGGGTAGACACGGTAGCCCGCGTGCGCGCCGCCCACCGCGCCGGCGGGCGCGGTCAGGCCCCAGGTGCGCGGCAGGGCCAGCCAGAGCGCGGCGTCACTGAGCGCCACCGTCTGAAAACACCCCCGCCCCAGGGCCCGCTGCGCCAGCACGGCTTTCAGCGTGGCCTCGCTGGCCATCAATGCACCGCCCATGTCGGCGAACAGGGTGGCCGGCAGATCCAGCCCGGTCACCAGCCCGGCCTCGGCCAGGTAGGTCAGGTCATGCCCTGGTTCCTCCGCCCGCTCGCCCGGCGCCCCCACAATGGCCACCACCGAGAGCTGCGGGTAGGCCTTGCTGAGCGTTTTCCACGACAGGCCCAGCTTGGCCAGCGCCGAGGGCCGGAATGAAGTGATCAGCACGTCGGTCTGCGCCAACTCGCGTTGCAAACGGGCTTGCCCTGCAGTGCTTTTGAGATCGAGGGTGATGACCGGGATGCCCGCGTGCAGCGCACCGTAGGCTTCGGGGCTGTACCGCCCCATGGGGTCGCCGCTGGTGCCCGCGGGGGCGCTGGGCGGTCCGGGCGGCTCGGCCTTGCGGCAGCGGGCGCCCATGGCCTTCAGGCGCAGCAGGGCCGCAGGCCCGGGCAGATTCAGGGCCAGGCTGAGGACGCGCACGCCTTTGAGTGGCTGCAACCGGCCTGCTGGCCGCGATGCAGAGGGGGATGAGGTGGTGGAAGAAGCAGGCATGTGCCGTATTCTGAGGCAACCCGAGTCACCCAAAAGCTGCAGAGCGGGCCTTACCGGCACGAAAAACCGCGTCGTCCAGTGCTGCGAAGCCAACATCGTGGGCTTGTTCGGTGCCGCCTTCCATCCACCGGCCTCGGCGCAACCGCAGAAGCTGCAGGGACCGCGCCGCGTCTGCGGTGCAGAGGGCTTTCACTTGAAGCCGACGCGGTCGAGCATCTGTTGCACCTTGGTCAGGTTCCTCGCCACCACGCCCAGCGGGATCTGTTCGGCCTTGAAGTTCTCGCCGCCCATGGCCTTGAGGGCCGGGTTGCTGATCTTCACCCCCTTGGCCGCCACGAATTCGTTGTTGCCGTTGGCGAAGTATTCCTGGGCGAAGGGGCTGGCCAGGAATTCCATGAAGGCGATGGCGTGGTCACGGTTCTTGGCATGTTTGGCCACCGCCGCGCCCGCAATGTTGACGTGGGTGCCGGTCGTGCCCTGGTTGGGGAACACCACCTTGATCTTCTCCACCACGGCCCGGTCTTCCGGTTTGGACGACTTGATCAGGCGCGCCAGGTAGTAGGTGTTGGTCAGGGCCACACCGCACTCACCCGAGGCCACGGCCTTGATCTGGTCGGTGTCGCCGCCCTTGGGCGCGCGGGCCATGTTGTCGACGATGCCCTTGAGCCAGGCTTGACCCTGGGCATCGCCCAGACGCTCGACCACGGTGGCGAACAGCGACAGGTTGTAAGGGTGCGAGCCCGAGCGGGTGCAGACCAGTCCCTTGAGCCGGGGGTCGGCCAGTTGTTCGTAGTTGGCCACGTCAGCGGCCTTGACGCGCAGCGGGTCGTAGACGATCACCCGGGCGCGGGTGGAGAAGCCGGTCCAGGTCACGCCGTCCTTGCTGGCGTCGGCGCGCAGGTGGGCCGGAATGGCCGCGTCCAGCTTGGCCGACTTGATCGGCTGGAACAAACCCTGGCTGTCGGCACTGGCCATGCGGGCGGCGTCCACCAGCAACACCACGTCGGCCGGCGACGCGGCGCCTTCGGCCTTCAGGCGCGCCACGATGCCGGCGTCGTCCGCATCCACCCGGTTGATCTTGATGCCGGTGGTTTTGGTGAAGGTCTCGTACATCACCTCATCCGTCTGGTAGTGACGGGCCGAGTAGATGTTGAGCACTTTGTCCTGGGCCTGGGCGGCCAGGGCGCCCAGGGTGAGGGCGACGACAATGGGCAGGCGGGCAGAGAGGCGGGCAGACATGGACATGATGCGAACGGGTGATCTGGTTGAATGGAGGTGGGGTTTTGCCACCACGGAGCGGGACAAGGGTTGAAACAGGACAACGGTTGAAATGCTATCAGAAATAAGAATGGTTCTCAATAAAATTACGATTAGGCAGCGGCTTTTTGCCTTCCTGTGCACGGTCCTGTGGTTGTCCGGCTGCTCCAGCCTGCCGTCCGGCCCGGCGCAGCCGGTGCCGGCGGAGCCTGCGGTGGTGGCGCCGACGCCCGAGCCGGCACGGCGGCCGCCCCGCCTGGGGCTGGCCCTGGGGGGCGGCGCCGCGCGCGGCTTCGCCCATGTGGGGGTGATCCAGGTGCTGGAGCACAACGGCATCCGGCCGGACTTTGTGGTAGGCACGTCGGCGGGCAGTCTGGTGGCCACGCTGTACGCCAGCGGCCAGACCGGGACCGAGCTGGAGCGCGCAGCCCTGTCGATGGAGGAGGCCACCCTGACCGACTGGACGCTGCCCTTCAACGGCCGGGGTGTGCTGCGCGGCGATGCGCTGGCGCGTTATGTGCGCCAGGCCATCGGCGGCCGTCTCATTGAGCAAATGGCTGTGCCGCTGGGCATTCTGGCCACCGATCTGGGCAGCGGGCAGGGCGTGCTGTTCCGCCGTGGTGACGCGGCGCTGGCGGTGCGCGCTTCCAGTGCCGTGCCGGGCGTGTTCACGCCGGTCGCGATTTCCGGCCGTGAATATGTGGACGGCGGGCTGGTGGCGCCGGTGCCGGTCAGCCAGGCCCGCGCCATGGGCGCCGAGGTGGTGCTGGCGGTGGACATTTCCAGCGATCCGCAGGGCAACGATGCCAGCGGGCTGCTCGGTGTGCTGCTGCAGACCACCGCCATCATGGGCCAGAGCATCAACCGGCACGAGCTGCGGACGGCCGAGGTGGTGGTGCGTCCTGCGCTCAGCGGGGTGGGCAGTGCAGACTTCTCCTCGCGCCAGCGTTCGATTGCCGCCGGGCGGGCCGCCATGCAGGCCGCGCTGCCGCGCCTGAAGGCCGAACTGGCCAGGCTGCGCCTGGTCAGCGGCGGGCCATAAAAAAAGCCCCGGCCTTGCGGCTGGGGCTTGAAGGGGTCCGATGAAATCGAATTTCGAAAAGGACCCGAGGAGACAACCAGAAAAAACGGTCTGGAAGCCAGCACCGCCTTCTCAGGGCAGGCGCCAGTTTCCGTGGCTTCGATGGCAGGGGCCTTGACCGAAGTCAAAAACCGCGATCAGCGGCACCGCCATCGCGGCCTCTATCAGCGCTTGCGGGCGGGGGCCTTGGCGGCGCTCACCGCCTGGGCGGTGACGGTGTTGAAGTTGGCTTCGGCCATTTCGGTGGCCTGTTTGACGGCTTTCTGCACCGACTCCATGGCGTTGTTGGCGGCCGACACGGCGCTCTTCATCACGGCCACGGCGGTTTCCGAGCCGGCGGGCGCGTTCTTGGCGGCGTTGTCAACGACGGCCATGAATTTCTTCTGCGCATCGGCGGCCTGGGCTTCTGCGACCTTGCCGAACTCAGCGCCAGTGCCGGAGGCGATGTCATAGAGGTGGCGGCTGTAGGCCACGGTCTTCTCGGCCAGGGGCTGCATCAGGCTGGCTTGCAGGCTCATCAGCTCCTGGGCGTCCTTCACGGACATCATGGCCTGGGTGTTGTTGGCGGCTTCGGCCATGGCGGCCTTGGTGGCCTGGATGTTCAGCTCGACCAGCTTTTCCACGCCTTCGAAGGCTTTCTGGGTCAGGCCGAAGAGGGTTTCGAGGTTGGCTTTCTGGGCGGCAACGATTTGTTCAGCGGTCAACATGGTTCTTAACTCCTGGTGGGTTGAAAAAGGTAGTTGAAGGCTGCTTCGGGAACACGCGCTGTCTGGGCGCTGTTGTGGTCGTTCGCTTTGCTGCACTGCAACATGTTTTCGATTATAGGGATGCGTTGACCCACTGCAAGCGTTTTGTGTTGCATCGCAGCAAAATAGGCAGTGCTTTCTAAAAACCGAGTGGTCCGCGTGCCCTGTGCCCGTTGTTCACAATGGCCGCCTTACCGCCCATCGCCGCGCCGTGCACGTCTATTACGCCACCCAGTTCGTCCTGCCCTTGCCCGAGGGACATCGCTTTCCCATGGCCAAGTACGGGCGCCTGCACGACCGGCTGGCGGCCGAGTTCCCGCAGATCCGCCTGGGGCAGGCGCTGCCGGCCACCGACGGCGAACTGGCGCTGGTGCACAGCCCGGCCTACATCCAGGCGGTCGAGCACGGCACGCTGCCACCGGCCGCGCAGCGCGAGATCGGTTTCCCCTGGAGTCCGGCCATGGCCGAGCGGGCGCGTCGCTCGGTGGGGGCCACGCTGCAGGCCTGTCGCATCGCGCTGGCCGGCGAGGGCATGGCCGCCAACATCGCCGGCGGCACCCACCACGCCTATGCCGACAAAGGCAGTGGCTTTTGTGTGTTCAACGACGCGGCGGTGGCCGCCCGGCTGATGCAGGCCGAGCATGTACGTCGGCACCGCGCGCATGGCCCGCTGAAGGTGGCGATCATCGACCTCGACGTGCACCAGGGCAACGGCACGGCGCGCATCTTTGCGCACGATGCGACGGTGTTCACCCTCTCGCTGCATGGGGAGAAAAACTTCCCCTTTCGCAAAGAGCCCGGCGACCTCGACGTGGAACTGCCCGACGGCTGTCGCGACCCGCAATACCTGGAGGCGCTGGAGCGCGCGCTGGAAGAACTGGAACAGCGTTTCGACCCCGGGCTGGTGATCTACCTGGCCGGGGCCGATCCGCACGAAGGCGACCGGCTCGGGCGTCTGAAGCTCTCCTTCGACGGACTGGAGGCGCGCGACCGCCGGGTGATGGACTGGGCCTGGCAGCGCCGTGTGCCGCTGGCCTTTGCCATGGCGGGCGGCTACGGCACCGACCTGGAGGCGACCGTGCAGGTGCAGGTCAACACCTACCGCGTGGCACTGGACTACCACGCGCGCTGGGCCGCCCTGGCGCGGGCCGGCAGCGCCACCGCGGCGACAGCGCCCTGAAGCCAGCGCGGGCAGAATGCCCGGCCATGAACGCCACCGCCGCCCCCAGCGCCCGTCCGCAGGCCAAGCCTCGTGCACATTACCGCGTGTTCCGCAGCATCGGCACGCGGTGGATGGACAACGACATCTACGGCCATGTCAACAACGTCGTGTACTACAGCTGGTTCGACACCGCGGTGAACGCCTGGCTGATTGAAGAGGGAGCGCTGGACATCCATGCCGGTGAGGTGATCGGCCTGGTGATCGAGACCCAGTGCAACTACTTTGCGCCACTGGCTTTTCCGCAAACCATCGAGGCCGGGCTGCGGGTGGCGCACCTGGGCAGTTCCAGCGTGCGCTACGAGGTGGGTCTGTTCGCCCAGGGCGAGCCGCTGGCAGCGGCCTGTGGCCACTTCGTTCATGTGTATGTGGACCGCCAGACCCGCCGCCCGGTGCCCCTGCCACAGCGGCTCAAGGCCACCCTGCAGACCATCACCTGAGCGCCCACGGCGCGCAGCAGCGCCCGCTTGCCATAATCGAAGTTGACATTGACGTTGACGTAAACGTCACACACAGGAGACTTTCATGAGCCAGAACCCTGCGTCCACCGCCCCGGTGATCGATGCCGCCAGCGTGGATGCGGCCATCACCACCCGCCTGTCGGCGCGCGCCTTCCTGCCCCGGCCGGTACCGCGCGAGACGGTTGAGCACCTGCTGCAGGTGGCCAGCCGCGCACCCTCGGGCACCAACACCCAGCCGTGGAAGGTGTATGTGCTGCAGGGCGCCAGCCGCGACAGCCTGGTGGACAAGGTCTGTGCCGCCCATGACGCGCTGCGTGCCGACCCTTCGCTGGCCGAGCAGTACCGCGAGGCATACGACTACTACCCCACGCAATGGGTCAGTCCTTACATCGACCGCCGGCGCGAGAACGGCTGGGGGCTGTACGGTCTGCTGGGCATCGGCAAGGGCGACAAGGACAAGATGCATGCCCAGCACCAGCGCAATTTCCGCTTCTTTGACGCGCCGGTGGGCCTGATGTTCACCCTCGACAAGGTCATGGGCCGCGGCTCGCTGCTGGACTACGGCATGTTTTTGCAAAACCTCATGGTGGCGGCCAAGGCCCACGGTCTGGACACCTGCCCGCAGGCCGCCTGGAACGGCTTTGCCAGGATCATCCTGCCGCACATTGGCGCGGGCGAGAACGAGATGCTGGTCTGCGGCATGGCCCTGGGTTACGCCGACCCGGCCGACAAGGTCAACACTTTCGTCACACCGCGTGAACCGGTGGCCCAGTTCACCCGCTGGCTGGCGTAAGCCGTTTCTCAGGCCGCCGGTGAAATAATCGCGCACTTTGACCACGATGCGAGGAGAAGCGAACATGATCACCACCCCCAGCGGCCTGCAATACGAAGACACCCATGTCGGCAGCGGCGAAGAGGCCCGCGCCGGCCGACCGGTGCAGGTCCACTACACCGGCTGGCTGTTCAACAATGGCGTGCAGGGCGCCAAGTTCGACTCCAGCAAGGACCGCGGCCAGCCTTTTGAATTCCCGCTGGGCGCCGGTCACGTCATCAAGGGCTGGGACGAAGGCGTGCAGGGCATGAAGGTGGGCGGCACGCGCCGCTTGGTGATCCCGCCGCAACTGGGCTATGGCGCACGGGGTGCGGGCGGCGTGATCCCGCCCAACGCCACCCTGCTGTTCGAAGTGGACCTGCTGGCCGTCTGAGCGCAGCGCGCTGCCTTTGCGGGCGGGGCCAGCCAAGGGCCGGACCGCCCATCGAACCCATGCGGCCACAGAAGCCGCGCCTGGAGACAATGCCTTGAAAAACATGCTCTACCCCCGCGGGCTGGCGCTGGCCGTCAGTCTGCTGCCTGCGCTTTCGCACGCAGCCGATTTCAACGGCGCCGAACTGTCGTTGCTCTGGGGCGTGCCGTTTGCCGGCATCCTGCTGTCGATCGCGCTCATGCCCCTGCTGGCGCCCATGTTCTGGCACCACCATTTCGGCAAGGTCTCGGCGGCCTGGGCACTGGCTTTCCTGCTGCCGTTTGCGGTCGTTTTCGGGCCTGGCGCCGCCGGTACGGGCGTGGTCCACGCCCTGCTGGCCGAGTACATCCCGTTCATCATTTTGCTGACCGCCCTCTACACCGTCTCGGGCGGCATCTACATCCGCGGCAACCTGCACGGCAGTCCGGCGCTGAACACCGCCATTCTGGCCATCGGCGCGGTGCTGGCCAGTTTCATGGGCACCACCGGGGCGTCCATGCTGCTGATCCGGCCGCTGATCCGTGCCAACGACAACCGCAAGCACGTCGCCCATGTGGTGGTGTTCTTCATCTTCATCGTCTCCAACGCGGGTGGCTCGCTCACCCCGCTGGGTGACCCGCCGCTGTTCCTGGGTTTCCTCAAGGGTGTGGAATTCAGCTGGACCTTCATCCACATCCTGCCCGAGACGGCCTTCCTGCTGGGTGCGCTGCTGGTGCTGTTCTACGCCATGGACTGGTGGTACTACCACAAGAAGGAGGAGGTCCGCCCCATGGACCCGACGCCGGACGACCGCACTTTCGGTTTTGATGGTGGTGTCAACTTCGTGCTGCTCGCCGGTGTGGTGGGGCTGGTGCTGATGAGTGGCCTGTGGAAGTCGGACGTGGTGTTCAACGTCGCCGGCACCGAGGTGGGTCTGCCCGGCATCCTGCGCGACCTGGGACTGATCGCCATCACGGTGATCTCGCTGCAGATCACGCCGGGCAGCGTGCACGCCGACAACCAGTTCAACTGGGGGCCGATGCAGGAGGTGGCCAAGCTGTTTGCCGGCATCTTTTTGACCATCATCCCGGTCATCGCCATGCTCAAGGCCGGGGTGGACGGGCCGTTCAGTGCCGTGGTGCGCGCGGTCACCAACCCCGAAGGCACCCCCAACCCGGCGGCCTACTTCTGGGCCACGGGCCTGCTCAGTTCATTCCTGGACAACGCGCCGACCTATCTGGTGTTCTTCAACACGGCGGGTGGCGATGCGCAGGTGCTGATGACCACGCTGGCGCCCACCCTGGTGGCCATCTCGGCCGGCGCCGTGTTCATGGGCGCCAACAGCTACATCGGCAACGCGCCCAACCTGATGGTCAAGGCCATTGCCGAGGACCGCGGCGTGAAGATGCCGAGCTTCTTCGGCTACATGCTCTGGTCCGGCGGCATCCTGCTGCCGCTGTTTGCCCTCATGACCTGGCTGTTCTTCCTCTGATGTGACACGGGCGCTGCGGAGAGCCGATTACCATCGGCGCCATGAACACCAGCCGCCCCTCCATCCTGATTGCCCGTACCGTTTTTCCCGAGGTGGAGCACAAGCTCCGCCAGCATTTCGAGGTCGAGACCACGCCGCCCGGCGTGTTCTGGACCGCGGCCCAGCTGGCCGAAAAGCTGCAGGGCAAGACGGGTGTGATGACCACCGGCGGTGAACGGGTGGACGCGGCCCTGCTGGCGGCCTGCCCGCAACTCAAGATCGCGGCCAACATCGCGGTGGGCTACAACAACTTCGACCTGCCGGCCATGACGGCCGCCGGCGTGCTGGGCACCAACACGCCCGACGTGCTGACCGAAACCACCGCCGACTTCGGCTTTGCCCTGCTGATGGCCACCGCGCGCCGGGTGACCGAGAGCGAACACTTCCTGCGCGCCGGCCAGTGGAAGGAATGGTCGCTGGACCTGTTCGCCGGCGCCGAGGTGCACGGCAGCACGCTGGGCATCCTGGGCATGGGCCGCATCGGCCAGGCCATTGCGCGCCGTGGCGCCCACGGGTTCGGCATGAATGTGATCTACCACAACCGCTCGCGCCTGTCTGCTGAAAAGGAAGCCGATTGCAGGGCCCGCTACGTGAGCAAAGATGAGCTGTTCGAGCAGGCCGACCATGTGGTGCTGGTGCTGCCGTACACGCCCGAGGCGCACCACACCGTCGGCGCGGCCGAGATCGCGCGCATGAAGCCCACCGCCACCCTGGTCAACATCGCGCGCGGCGGCATCGTCGATGAAAACGCGCTTGTCCAAGCCCTGCGCGAGCAGCGCATCGCCGCCGCCGGCCTGGACGTGTTCGAGGGCGAGCCCAAGGTCAACCCCGGCCTGCTGACCGTGCCCAACGTTGTGCTGACGCCGCACATTGCCAGCGCCACCATCCCCACCCGCATGGCCATGGCCATGCTGGCCGCCGACAACCTGATTGCCTACCTGACCAAAGGCAAGGCGCTGACGCCGCTCAACCCGCAGGTGATGGCGCGATGAGTGAAGGCCTGCTCGGGCTGGCCTTGCTGCTGCTCGGCGTGGTCAACGCCGCGCTGCTGCTGTGGCTGTTGCTGCGCCGCCCGCCAGTGGATGCCCAGGCGGTGGCCCAGCGCCAGCAGCTGCTCGACAGCCTGCAGACCCAGGCGCAGCAGACGGGTCAGCGCATCGAGCGGGTGGAGAGCGAACTGCGGCGCGAGATCAGCGACAGCGCCCGCAGCGGCCGGCAGGAGGTGCAGCAGACCCTGGCCACCTTCCAGGAAGCGCTGACGCGCCAGGGTGCCGAGGCCACGCGCACGCAGAACGCTCAGCTCGACGCCTTTGCCCAGCAGCTGCTGCAGCTGCGCGGCACGCTGGGCGACACGCTGACCCAGCAACTGCAGGCCATCAGCCTGGGCATGACGCAGCAGGCGCAGGAGGCCACGCGCACCCAGAACGCGCAGATCGACGCCTTCGCCCAGCAGCTGGTGCAGTTGCGCGGCACGCTGGGTGACACGCTGACGCAGCAGCTCAAGGCGCTGATGGAAAGCAACGAGCGCCGGCTGAGCGAGATGCGCGGCACGCTGGAGGCGCAGATCCAGCAGCTGCAGGCGAGCAACGCCACCAAGCTCGACGAAATGCGCGCCACGGTGGACGAAAAGCTGCAGAGCACGCTGGAGAGCCGGCTGGGCGAGAGCTTCAAGCAGGTGGCCGAGCGCCTGGAGCAGGTGCACAAGGGCCTGGGCGAGATGCAGACACTGGCTCAGGGGGTGGGCGACCTCAAGCACCTGCTGACCAACGTGAAGACGCGCGGCATGTTCGGCGAGGCGCAGCTGGCCGCGCTGCTGGAGCAGGTGTTTTCGCCCGATCAGTACGCCAGCCAGGTGGCCACGCGGCCGGGCAGCCGCAACATGGTGGACTTCGCCATCCGCCTGCCGGGCCGTGGAGAGGACGGCGCCCCTTGCTGGCTGCCGATCGACGCCAAGTTCCCGAACGAGGACTACGAGCGCCTGCTCGATGCGCAGCAGCGCGCCGATGCCGAAGGGGCCGAGGCAGCTGGCCGGGCGCTGGAGCAGCGCATCCGGCTGGAGGCGAAATCCATGGCCGAGAAGTACCTGGAGCCGCCGCACACCACCGACTTCGCCCTCCTGTTCCTGCCCACGGAGGGCCTGTACGCCGAGGTGTTGCGCCGCCCCGGCCTGATGGAGGCGCTGCAGCGCGATCACCGCGTCACCCTCACCGGGCCGACCACGCTGATGGCCATGCTCAACGCCCTGCAAATGGGCTTTCGCACGCTCGCGCTGGAGAAGCGCAGCAGCGAGGTGTGGCAGGTGTTGGGTGCGGTCAAGACCGAGTTCGGCAAGTTCGGTGATGTGCTGGCCAAGGTCAAAAACCAGACGCAGACCGTGCTCAACACCCTGGACGCCGCCGAAGTGCGCAGCCGCGCCATGGGCCGCGCGCTCAAAACGGTGGAAGCGCTGCCACAGGAGCGTGCGCAGGCCCTGCTGCCCATCGATCCGCTGGACACCGCCGACGGCGAGCGGCCGTGAAACCCGGCACGCGGCGTGCGCTGGCCCGGCTGATCGGCGCGCAGGTCTGCGTGCACGCCGGCATGACCGGTTTTCGCATGGCCGCGCCGCTGATGGCGCTGCGCGAAGGCTACAGCGCCGCCGCAGTGGGTGTGCTGCTGGCCCTGTTCGCGCTCGCCCAGGTGTTTCTGGCGCTGCCGGCCGGGCGCTACGCGGAGCGCCATGGCCTGCGCCGGCCGTTCGTGCTGGCCAGTGCGGTGGCCTGTGGCGGTGGTCTGCTGGCGGTGGCGTGGCCGCACTTTGCGGTGCTCTGCTTGACCGCTCTGAGCAGCGGCGCCGCGGTCTGCCTGGCCATGATCGCATTGCAGCGCCACGTGGGTCACATGGCCAGCGATGCCACCGAACTGCGCCAGGTGTTCAGCTGGGTGGCCGTTGGCCCTTCGATTTCCAACTTCCTCGGCCCGTTCCTGGCCGGGCTGCTGATCGACGCTTCGGGCTTTCGGGCCGCGTACCTGCTGCTGGCGCTGCTGCCATCGCTGGCCTGGTGGTGGGTGCGGCGGGTGCCGGAACACCCGGTGCCCGAGGCCGCCCCGGCGGCCCACACACCGTCGTCGTGGGGCTTGCTGAAAGACCCGGGCTTTCGCCGGCTGATGATCGTCAACTGGATGCTCTCGTCCTGCTGGGACGTGCACACCTTCCTGGTGCCGGTGCTGGGCCACGAGCGCGGGCTGTCGGCCACGGTCATCGGTTCCATCCTGGGGGGGTTTGCGATAGCCGCCACCGCCATCCGCCTGCTCATGCCCTGGCTGGCGGCCCACCTGCGCGAAGGCACGGTCATCGCCACCGCCATGCTCAGCACCGCGCTGCTGTTTGCGCTCTATCCGCTGGCCCATCCCGCCTGGGCCATGGGGCTGCTGTCGGTGCTGCTGGGGCTGGCGCTGGGTTCGGTGCAGCCCATGGTGATGAGCACGCTGCATCAGATTACACCCCGGCAGCGGCACGGCGAGGCACTGGCCCTGCGCTCCATGGCCATCAACGGGTCGAGCGTGCTCATGCCATTGCTGCTCGGCTCGGCGGGCGTGCTGGTGGGCTCGGGCGGGGTGTTCTGGGCCGTGGGGGCGATGGTGGGGCTCGGCTCGCGCCTGGCCTGGCGCATGCGGGTGAGCCCGCCGCCCGGCGTCTGAGGTCGGCACCACGTCTTCTCGCGCGTCACCGGCAGGGTGATCGGGAGCATGGCAAGCGAAAACTCAGCGATAACGGGAACTTTTCGCCGGTGATACGATCCTTCAACAGTAGTCGCCAGGCCGTCCTTGGGCCATCTGGCACGACGCCCCTGCAACAATACTGACACGCGCCGCCCCAGACGTCCATGGCCCACGCCCCCACCCACGCAGCCGATGCCCCGCCCATGAGCCTGCTGGCCAGGGGCGCCTTTGCGCTGCTGCCGCTGGCCGCCCTGCTGGGCGTGCTCTGGCTCGCCCTGTACGCCCAGTTGCCGGCCCAGGTGTCGTGGGCCTGGGTGCCAGCGCTGGGCGTGAGCCTGGACTTCCGGGTGGACGGCCTGTCGCTGCTGATGCTGCTGATGATCACCGGCGTGGGCACGGCGGTCTTCGTCTACGCCGGCGGTTACCTCGAAGGCCACCCGCAGCAGCGCCGCCTCTTCGTGCTGCTCACGCTGTTCATGCTCGCCATGATCGGCTGCGTCACGGCCGACAACCTGATCGTGCTGTTCCTGTTCTGGGAGATGACCAGCCTGCTGTCTTTCCTGCTGGTCGGCTTCAACCACGAGGACCCGGGCAGCCGCAAATCGGCCCAGCAGGCGCTGCTGGTCACCGGCACCGGCGGCCTGGCGCTGCTGGCCGGTTTCATCGTGCTCGGCCTGGCCATGGACACGCTGTCCATCAGCACCATCGTGGCCCGGCTGCCCGAGTTGCAGCCCACCCCGATGCTGACCACCGCGCTGGTGCTGATCCTGGTGGGCGCGTTCACCAAGAGCGCCCAGTTCCCCTTCCATTTCTGGCTGCCCAACGCCATGTCGGCGCCGACGCCGGTGTCGGCCTACCTGCACTCTGCCACCATGGTCAAGCTCGGGGTGTACCTGCTGGCGCGGCTGGACCCGGGTTTCGGCGAATGGGCCCTGTGGGAATGGGCGCTCAAGGCGGCGGGCTCGCTGACCGCCGCCTGGGGCATGGTGCTGGCGCTGCGCGAACGCGACCTCAAACGCATCCTGGCCTGGTCCACCGTGGCCACGCTGGGCACGCTGGTGGCGCTGGTCGGCCTGCGCGGCGAAGGCGCCACCGTGGCGGTGGGGGCGCTGCTGCTGGCCCACGCGCTGTACAAGGCGCCGCTGTTCTTCGTGGCGGGCAACATCGACCACGGCACCGGCACCCGCCTGATCGACCGCCTGGGCAACCTGCGCCACGCCATGCCCTGGACGGCCGCGGCCGCGCTGATCGCGGGGGCCTCGATGGCCGGCATGCCCATGTCCTTCGGTTACATCGCCAAGGACATCATCCTCACCGCCAAGGGGGCCGACGATGTGTTCGCCTTTGCGCGCGCGGCCAACACCGTGTTCGGCGCCATCGCGGTGGCGGTGGCGGCGGTCGCGGCCATCCGCGTGTTCTGGCGCCGCCCGGGCCGCAGCCGCACCATCGAAGCCCACGAAGGAGGGGTGGCGCTGGTGGCGCCGCCGTTGGTGCTGGCCCTGGTGGGTCTGGTGCTCGGGGTGTTCCCGTTCCTTGTGCAGGACCTGATCGCCGAAGCCTCGGTAGCCATGACGCCCGGCACCGAAGCGGTGGTGGTGGGCCTGGCGCTGGAGTGGGGGCCGGCCATGCTGTCGGTCGCGGTGACGCTGGCCGTGGGGCTGACGGTGTTCCTGTTCTGGGATCCGCTGCACCGTCTGTTCGAGCGGGTGGCGGTGCTGATCGGCCCGATCGGCATGGTCGCGCAGTACGAACGGGCTCTGCAGGGCATTCCCCGTATGGCCGCGGCCAGCACGCGCTGGGTGCAGCACGGCCGTCTGCCGGCTTATGGCCTGGTACTGCTGGCCAGCGTGACCTTACTTACCGCTGCTCTGCTGTTGCCGGCCTGGAGCGCCTTTGCCTGGCCCGACTGGGCGCCGGTGTCGGCTGGACTCCTCGGCGCCTGCTTGCTGATCGCCAGCGGCGCGCTGCTGGCGCTGCGGCAGAACGACCGCCTGGTGCTGCTGCTGTGCGCCGGGCTGGTGGGTTTTGGCAGCGCGGTGTTCTTCCTGTTCGCCGGGGCGCCCGACGTGGCCTTCACCCAGTTCGTGGTCGAGTCGGTGTTCGTGATCGTGGTGGCGTCGGTGCTGCTCAAGCTGCGGCTGCAGGGGCGGAGCCAGGGTCTGGCGGGTGAAGCCTGGCGCCCGCTGGCGGCTGCGGTGTCGCTGGGGCTGGGTGCGGTGGTGGCGCTGGTGCTGCTGGTGGCCAGTGCCGTGCCGTTCGACCCCGCGCTCTCAACTTTCTTTGCCGAGCAGAGCGTGCCGGCGGCGCATGGCCGCAACGTGGTCAACGTCATCCTGGTGGACTTCCGGGCGCTCGACACCCTGGGCGAGATCACCGTGGTGATGCTCTCGCTGCTCGCCGCCTGGCCCTTGCTGGCGGCGGTGCGTGCCCAGATGCGGGCCGGCCGGTCCACCCCCGCTTCGGCGCAACCCACACCAGGAGAGTCGGCATGAGCCCGCGTCCCGTGATGCTCGACGTGGTGGCGCGCCCCCTGTATTGGGTGATCCTGCTGGCATCCCTGTGGGTGCTGCTGCGGGGGCACAACGAACCCGGCGGCGGCTTCATCGGCGGCCTGGTGGCCGTCAGCGCCTCGGTGCTGTGGGCGGTGGCGCGCGGCAGCGAGGCCGCTGCGCGGCGCCTGCCGCTGGGCTCACCCATGCGGTTGGCCGCGGCGGGCGTGGGTATCGGCGTGCTGTCCGGTGTGCCAGCCTTTTGGATGGGGCAGAGTTTCCTTACGCACTGGTGGGGCAGTGTGCCGCTGGGTTTCACCGATGTGAAGGTGTCGACCGTGCTGCTGTTCGACCTCGGGGTCTACCTGTGCGTCTGGGGCGCGCTGGCCGGTTATGCGCTGGCGTTGCTGGGCCTCGGGGAGGGCGCTGACGCCGCCGACAAGCCGCCGACACCCGTGAGGTCCTCATGATCTGGCTGCTGGCCCTCACGGTCTGGGTGACGATTTCGGCCGGCGCCTACCTGGCGCTCTCGCGCGACGTATTCCGCTGCGTGCTCGGGCTGGCCATCCTGGGCGCGGGCGCCAACCTGGTGCTGTTCGCCGCCGGCCGGCTGGGCTCGGCGCAGCCGGCCGTGGTGCCGCTGGGCCAGACCGTGTTGCAGGACGCCGCCAACCCCTTGCCACAGGCCCTGGTGCTGACCGCCATCGTGATCGGTTTTGCCCTGGTGTGTTTTTCGCTGGCCCTGATGCTGCGGCTGATCCAGCGCACCGGCGTGGACGACGCGCTGGCGCTGCGCCAGGCCGAGCCGCTGCCCACCGATCCGGTCAAGCCCCCGTATGCGGGTGAAGGCTTCGACCCGGTCTGGCCCGATGCCGATGCCCACGCCAACGCCCATTCAGGGGGCACACGATGAGCGCCGCCGGGCCGTTCCCAGGGCGCTCAGCCCCGCAGTGCGCAGCACGGAGGGCTGTCCAGTGAGCGTGCTGGCCGTCACCCCCGTCCTGGTGCCGCTGGCCACCGTGGTCGCCACCACGCTGACGCAGCAGCAGCCGCGCCTGCAGCAGGCCTTGAGCTACGGCGGCGTGCTGCTGTTCCTGGCCTGTGCGCTGGCCCTGGTGGGCGCCGCCGGCGGCGACGCGCCGGCTCAGGCCGTGTTCGGCGGCTGGGGCCTGCCGTTCGGCATCGAGTTCCTGGTCGATCGCACCAGCGCGGCGCTGGTGCTGATCACGGCGCTGATGGGCGCGGCTTCGCTGCTGTTCCTGGCCAGCGACGCCGACACCGGGCCGCGACATCCGCTGTTGCTGCCGCTGCTGCACGGTTTGCTGGCCGGGGTGGGGGGCTCGTTCGCTACCGCCGACCTGTTCAACCTCTATGTGTGGTTCGAGGTCATGCTGATCTGCTCGGTCGGCCTGTTCGCCCTGGGCGGGCGGCCCGACCAGCTGGACGCCACCTTCAAGTACTTTGTGCTCAACCTGTTCGGCACCCTGCTGCTGCTCATGGCCGTGGGCATGGTCTATGCCGTCACCGGGCATCTGAACTACGGCGCCATCGCCCAGGCCATGCCCGGCGTGCCGCCAGCGGTGGCCACGCTGGTGACCGGCGGCCTCCTGCTGGCCTTCCTGGTCAAGGCCGGCGCCTTCCCGCTGTTCGCCTGGCTGCCGGCCTCGTACCACACGCTGCCGGCGCCGGTGCTGGCCCTGTTCGCGGGCCTGCTGACCAAGGTCGGCGTGTACGCCGTGCTGCGCACCCTGGGCGACACCATGGCCACCTCGTCGGCGCTGCTGTACGAGGCGCTGGGCTGGATCGCGGCGGCCACCATGCTGCTGGGGGTGCTGGGCGCGGCCTACCACTGGGACATGCGGCGCATCCTGGCCTTCCACATCATCAGCCAGATCGGCTACATCCTGCTGGGCATCGCCCTGGGCAGCGAAGCCGGCAACGCGGCCACCCTGTTCTACACGCTGCACCACATCGTGGTTAAAGCCAACCTGTTCCTGATCGCGGCCATCGTCTGGCGCCTGACGGGCAGTTACGACCTGCGGCGCATCGGCGGGCTCTACCGCGTGCACCCGGCGCTGGGCGTGCTGTTCCTGATTCCCGCGCTGTCGCTGGTGGGCATCCCGCCGCTCTCGGGCTTCTGGGCCAAGCTGCTGGTGCTGCAGGAAGCCATTGCGCAGGGGCAGGTGGCCTGGACGGTCGTGGCCCTGCTGGTCAGCGTGCTGACGCTCTACTCGATGATGAAGATCTGGATGGAAGCTTTCTGGAAACCGCACCCCGATGCGCAGTGGCGCCTGCCCGCCCACACGCGCCTGGCGCCGGCCTGGCTGGCCACCATCGGCCTGGCCCTCGTCACGCTGGCCATCGGCCTGAACCCGCAGTGGCTGCTGGACTACAGCCTGGCCGCAGCCCAAACCCTGGGAGGACGCTGACATGGTGGCAGGGTTGTCCAAGCTGGTGGCGGCGCTGGTGCTGCTGCTGCGTTTCCTCAAGGCGGTGGTGGTGTCCGGCTTCCAGACGGTGGGGGTGATCGTGCGTGCCAGTTTCGGCACGCGCCGGCCGCCGGCGGCGGCCTTCGTGCGGGTGCGCTTCGCACCCATGAGCGAGGCGGGCGCGGCGCTGCTGGGCTGCATGGTCACGCTCACACCGGGCACCACCACCATCGACATCGACATGGACGCACGCGAACTGCTGCTGCATGTGCTGGACGCCAGCGACACCGATGCGATGGTGGAGGGCATCCGCCGCGATTTCGAACCTGGTCTGGTGGCCCTGTTCGGGAGGTCCGCATGACGGCCGCCGCCTTGCTGCTGGTGGTGGGCGCAGCCTTGCTGGCCGCTGCGCTGGCCACGCTGCGCATGGTGCGCGGACCGCGCCATGCGGACCGCATCGTGGCGCTGGACATCCTGCTGGCCGCGGCCATCGCGCTGTGTATCGCGGCCTCTCTGGCCACCGGTCGCACCGTCTTTCTGGACGTGGCCATCGGCCTGGCGCTGGTGGGCTTCGTGGCCACGGTGGGCTGGGCGCGCCTGGTGGACAAGGGGGGCGCATCATGACCTTGTTGGCCCTGTTCCTGCTGGTGGTCGGGTCGGCGCTGCTGGTGCTGGCCGCCTGGGGCGTGGTGGTGCTGCCCGATGCGCTGTCGCGCCAGCACGCGGCCACCAAGGCCGGCACGCTCGCCCTGGCCCTGGTGTGCTTCGGCGCCATGCTGCTGGTGCGCGACGGCGACTGGGTTTGGCGCCTTGCGCTGATCCTGGTGTTCCTGCTGGTCACGCTACCGGTGGCGTCGCACCTGCTGGCCCGTGCGGCGGTGCGCGAGGCCGGGCGCCAGGAGGTGGTGGGCGCGGCACCCCTTGTGGGGCGCGATCCGCCCGCACGCTGATCGGTGGGTGCCGGTCGGCGCTTCTGAAGAGCACCCTCCGGCCTTCACTACAATAGGTCACGCCCTTTTCGCACCCGGGTGGTGCTGGTGTGCTGCGTGCATGCGGGGTGCCCATACCTGTGCCTACAACCCCAGATACGCTGTGCAACTGCTGCCGATCGTTCTGCTCCCCCTCGTGGCGGGAACCCTGCTGACCTGGTGGCTGGGCTCCCGTTCCCGCATGCTCACGGCAATGGCTGCGGGGCTGGTCACGGCCAGCAGCCTGGGGCTGCTGCTCTCGCTGGCCCCTGGCGTGTTCGACGGCCAGACGGTGCTGGAGTTCCAGCCCTGGGTGCCCGAGATCGGCCTGAACCTCGGCTTCCGGCTCGACGGCCTCTCGCTGATGTTCGCCGGGCTGATCCTGTTCATCGGCCTGCTGATCGTGCTGTACGCGGCCTATTACCTCGCGCCCGAGGACTCGGCCGGCAAGTTCTATAGCTTCATGATGCTGTTCATGGCCGCCATGCTGGGCGTGGTGCTGTCGGACAACCTGCTGCTGCTGGTGGTGTTCTGGGAGCTGACCAGCATCTCGTCGTTTCTGCTGATCGGCTTCTGGGGCCACCGTGCGGACGCCCGCGCCGGCGCACGGCAGGCGCTGGCCGTCACGGGCGGCGGCGGCCTGGCCATGATGGGCGGCTTCGTGCTGCTCGGACAGATCGCCGGCACCTATGAAATCAGCGCGCTGGCGGCCCAGGTCGCCACCATCCAGGCCGACCCGCGCTTCGTGCCTGCGCTGCTGCTGATCCTGCTGGGCGCTTTCACCAAGAGCGCCCAGTTCCCGTTCCATTTCTGGCTGCCCGACGCCATGGCCGCGCCGACGCCGGTCTCGGCCTACCTGCACTCGGCCACCATGGTCAAGGCCGGTGTGTTCCTGCTCATGCGCCTGTACCCGGTGCTGGCCGGCACCGGGCATTTCGAGGCCATCGTGAGTGCGGCCGGTCTGGCCACGGTGCTGTTCGCGGCCTTCATCGCGATTTTCAAGCACGACCTCAAGGGCCTGCTGGCGTACTCCACCGTCAGCCACTTGGGCCTGGTGGTGTTCCTCATCGGCCTGGGCTCGCCGCTGGCCGCCGTGGCGGCGGTGTTCCATGTGCTCAACCACGCGGCCTTCAAGGCTTCGCTGTTCATGATCGCCGGCATCGTCGACCACGAGACCCATTCGCGCGACATGCGCCAGCTCGGCGGCCTGTACAAGCTCATGCCCTGGACGGCCACACTCTCCATGGTGGCCGCCGCGTCCATGGCCGGCGTGCCCCTGACCAACGGCTTTTTGTCCAAGGAGATGTTCTTCACCGAGGCCGTGGTCGGCACCAGCGGCCTCTACGCCTGGCTGGTGCCCGCGCTGGTGACGCTGGCCGGCGTGTTCAGCGTGGCCTACTCGCTGCGCTTCGTGCACGACACTTACTTCAACGGTGACCTCGGCGATGTGCCGAACGATCACCCGCACGAACCACCACTGGGCATGAAGCTGCCGGTCATGCTGCTGGTGGCGATCTGCATCGTGGTCGGCCTGTTGCCGGCGCTCACCTTCGGTCCTCTGGTGCATATGGCCGCCACCGCTCTGGCTGGCCGGGCGCTCCCTGAGTACCACCTGGCGATCTGGCACGGCTTCAACCTGCCACTGCTCATGAGCGCCATCGCCCTGGCCGTCGGCATCGGCCTGTACCTCTGGCTCGCCAAGGGGAAGCGTCTCCACCACATCAGCTCGGAAGACTGGTTCGGCCGTGCCACCGGGCGACAGGTTTTCGAAGCCATGGTCGATGGATTGTTCGGTCTGGCTGGCCGCATCACGGGGCGGCTGGAAAACGGTTCCCTGCAGCGTTACCTGGCCTGGATGGTGGCCGCCGCCATCGTGGTGGGCGCGGCTCCGCTGCTGGGCAGCGGCATCGGCGCCGGCACGCGCGCGCTGCTGCCGGCCAATCCGCTGGCGGTGGCGGTCTGGCTGCTGCTGCTGACCACCTGCGTGGCGCTGGCGGTGTCGCACCACCAGCGTTTCCTGGCCGTGGTGCTGGTTGGCGTGGTCGGCCTGGCCACCTCGCTGGCCTTTGTCAGCCTGTCGGCGCCCGACCTCGCGCTGACGCAGCTGTCGGTGGAGCTGGTGTCCACCGTGCTGCTGCTCATGGGCCTGGCCCTGCTGCCCCAGCATTCGCCACGCGAGTCGTCCACCGGCCGCAAGCTGCGCGACGCCGTGCTGGCGCTGGCCGGCGGCGCGGGCATGGGCTGGCTGGCCTGGGTGTTGCTGACCCGCGACCACAGCTCGATCTCGTGGTTCTTCCTGGAAAACGCCATCCCCCTGGGCGGTGGCTCCAACGTGGTCAACGTGATCCTGGTGGACTTTCGGGGCTATGACACCTTCGGCGAAATCACCGTGCTGGGCATCGCGGCCATCGGCGTGCTGGCCCTCATGGAAGGCATGCGCACCCGGCGAACGGCCGTTGACGAACACGGCCTGCCCTGGACGTTCCGCCAGCACCCGCTGTTGCTGCGGGTGGCGGCCAACGTGGTGCTGCCGGTGGCGCTGGTGTTCACGGTCTACATCTTCATGCGCGGGCACAACATGCCCGGCGGCGGCTTCATCGCCGGCCTGATCACCGCGGTGGCCCTGGTGCTGCAGTTCATGGCCATGGGGCAGGACCAGGCCGAGCGCCATCTGCAGGCCGAACACGGCCGGCGCTTCGTGCGCTGGATCGGGTCTGGCCTGGGCATTGCAGGCCTGACCGGCGTGGCGGCCTTCCTGTTCGGTCGGCCCTTCCTCACCAGTGCCCACGGCCATCCACATGTGCCGCTGCTGGGCGAGCTGCCGTTCGCGTCGGCGGCGCTGTTCGATCTGGGCGTCTACCTCACGGTCGTGGGGGGCACGCTGCTGACCATCTCGGTGCTGGGCGCGGCCAGCCAGGAATCACCGGCGCCGGCAGGCCGCCAAAGGAGCGCCCCATGAGCATGGAATTTCTGCTGGCCTCGGGGATCGGTTTCGTCACCGCCTGCGGCATCTACCTGCTGCTGCGCGGGCGCACCTTTCCGGTGGTGCTCGGGCTGTCGGTGATCGGCTATGCGGTCAACGTCTTCATCTTCGTCATGGGGCGCCTGTGGACGGATGCGCACCCCATCCTGGTGGGCAACGAGGCGGTGGCCGATCCATTGCCCCAGGCGCTGGTGCTCACCGCGATCGTGATTGGCTTTGCCACCACCGGCTTCGTCATCGAACTGGCCCTGCGCAGCCGACATGAAAGCGGCAGCGACCATGTGGACGGACATGAGCCCCGGCACGCGCCCGGCTATGTGTCGAGCGCATCGGTGCCTGCCGACAGCCAGGGAGGGCGTGCCTGATGCTGTCGTCCGTGCTGGATTTCTGGGGGCAACACGCCCCGGTGCTGTCGGTGCTGCTGCCGGCCTTCACGGCGGTGCTGCTCCTGCTGATGGGGGACCATGGGGGCCTGTCGGCCCAGGGGGGTGGTCACGCCAGCCACCGCCTGCGCTGGCAGCGCAGGCTGGCGCTGGCCTCGGCAGCGTTGGGGCTGCTGATGGCGGCTGGCCTGGTGTGGCGCGCCACCCGCGGCGAACTCATGGTCTACGAGCTGGGCGAATGGCCGGCGCCGTTCGGCATCGTGATGGTGGTCGACCGCCTGTCGGCGCTGATGGTGCTGCTGACCACCCTGATCGCCTGGCCGGTGCTCTGGTACGCCTGCGGCGGCTGGGACATGCGGGGCCGCCATTTCCACGCCATCTTCCAGTTCCAGCTCATGGGCCTGTGCGGCGCCTTCCTGACCGGCGACCTGTTCAACCTGTTCGTGTTCTTCGAAGTGCTGCTGATTGCCTCCTATGTGTTGCTGCTGCACGGCCAGGGCCGCGAGCGGCTGCGCATGGGCGTGCACTACGTGGTGCTGAACCTGGCCGCTTCGGCCCTGTTCCTGATCGGCTTGGCCGTGGTGTATGCCACCACCGGCACCCTCAACATGGCCGACGTGGCCTTGAAGGTGGCGTCGCTGCAGGGCGAGGGTTTGTCCCTGTTCCAGGCCGCGTCGCTCATTCTGCTGGTGGTGTTCGGCCTCAAGGCGGCGTTGGTGCCGCTGTATTTCTGGCTGCCGGGCACTTATGCGGCGGCCAGCGCGCCGGTCGCGGCGCTGTTCGCTGTCATGACCAAGGTCGGGGTCTACAGCATCATCCGCATGCACTGGGTGATCGTCGGTCTGGATGCCGGCGACGCGTCATTCACGGTGCAGCCCTGGCTGCTGCCGCTGGCCTTGCTGACCAGTGTGCTGGGGGTGCTGGGAGCGCTGTCGGCCCACACCATGGCGCGCCTGGTGGCCTACCTCACGGTGTCCTCGGTCGGCACCATTCTGGCCGGTGTGGGGCTGTTCACGCCCGCCACCCTGTCGGCCGCGTTGTACTACATGCTGCACAGCACCGTGGTGGTGGCGGGGCTGTTCCTGTTCGTCGAGTTGGTGGCCGCGCAACGCGGCCCCGCTGGCGATCGCCTGCAGCCGGCGCCGGCCGTGCGTGAGCCGGTGCTGCTGGGCGTGATGATGCTGTTCGGTGCCGCGTCGGCCGCGGGTCTGCCGCCGCTGCCCGGGTTCATCGGCAAACTCATGATCCTGGAGAGCAGCGCAGGCCTCGCGGCTCAGGCTTGGGTCTGGGCGGTGGTGCTGGTGGTCGGCTTCCTGACCATCATCTGCCTGGCCAGGGCCGGGGTGGTGGTGTTCTGGCATGTGCAGCCGAGCGAGAACCTGCACGACGCCGGCCGCAGCCCGCGCATGCTGGGCGCGGCGGCATTGCTGATGGTGCTGACCGTGCTGATGGCGGTGTTCGCCTCGCCCATCAAGCGCTACACGGATGGCGCGGCCGAGCAACTGGCGAACAAGGATTTCTACGCCCGAACCATCCTGCAGCGCCAGGGCGGGGCGGGGCTGTCCACCACCTTGCCCTACGACGGCGCGCGCGGCCCCTTTGTGCGGCCGGGCGCTGTCGCACCGGCCGTGAAGGAGGTCGAATGAAGGACCGTTCCACCGTTTCTCTTGGGCGGCGCTGGTTCCCCCATCCGGTGCTGTCGCTGCAACTCGGAGTGAGCTGGCTGGTGCTCTCGCACAGCGTGGCGCTGGTGCACGTGCTCTCGGCCCTGCTGGTGGCCTGGGCGGTGCCCCGTCTGCTGGCCCCGTTCCTGGGGGAGGCCAGCCGCATCCACTGGCCGAGTACGGTGCGGCTGATGCTTGTGGTGTTGTGGGACATCGTGGTGGCCAACATCACGGTGGCGCGAATCACGTTGGGCTCCATGCAAACGCCCAGACCGGCCTGGTTGAGGGTGCCATTGGACTGCGACCATCCCCGGGTCAACGCGCTGTTTGCCAGCATCATCACCATGACCCCCGGGACCGTGTCCATGACCATCTGCGAGGAGCGCCGTGAGATCCTGGTGCATGCACTGGACTGCGCTGATGAGCAGGCCATGGTCCAGGACATGAAGGCGCGCTACGAAGCACCCCTGATGCGGATTTTCAGGCTGCGCGAGTCGGGTTCGCAGAACTTGCAGAAAGGCCACGCATGACCCCGCTGCTTCAATTTGCGCTGAATGTCGGAATCGGCACAGTGGCGCTGGCTGTGCTCCTTTGCAGCTGGCGGCTGTTCAAAGGGCCTGATATCGCGGATCGGGTGCTGGCGCTGGACACGCTGTATATGAGCGTGGTGGCCCTGATCATCCTGCTGGACATTCGCTGGGACACGGCCTTGCTGTTCGAAGCCGCCCTGCTGGTGGCGATGCTGGGCTTTGTCTCCACGGTCGCCCTGGCTCGCTATGTCAACCGCGGCGACGTGGTCGAGTGACACACCAAGGGAGATGCCAACGTGACCACGTGGTTCGAAAACACCGCCGCCGTCCTGATCCTGATCGCCAGCTTCTTCCTGTTGGTCGGAGCCATTGGTCTGGTTCGCTTCCCTGATTTCTACATGCGCCTGCACGCCCCGACCAAAGCGTCTACGCTGGGAGTGGGCGGCGTGCTCATCGCGTCGATGCTGGTGGCCTATTCACATGGCTATCCGGGTGTGGCGGAGCTGCTCATCACACTGTTCGTGTTCGTGACCGCACCGGTTTCCGCGAATCTGTTGGGCGAAGCGGCGCTGCACCTGAAACTGCGTTCAAAGGCGCCAGTGCCGCCGGAAGCAGTCCCTGAGCGGCGCCCGCCGGACTGAAGCCCAGCCCCGCGAGGTAGCGGTCCATCACCTGGGTGCCGACCTGCACCAGGTCGAAGTCGCGCGGGTCGAGCAGCCAGTTGTCGAGCGTCCCGGTCAGGATGGCCTTGAGCCCCAGCGCGGCGCTGCGGGACGGAATCGGCAGCGGGAAGCGCGCTTCGGCCGCGGCCGCTTCGAACTGCTGGGTGAGGTAGGCCAGGTAGTCGTCGCGCCAGCGCAACTTTCGCTCGCGCACGGCGAGCATCTCGCCGTTGTATTCGACCTGCTGGGTGGCGATTTCGAACACCCGTCGCGCCCGTTCGTCGGTGGCGGTTTTGTGCAGGGCGACCAGCACCGACAGGCGGATCTGCTGCAGCGGGGCTTCTGCCGCTTGCGCGGTGTACGTGGATTGCTCCAGCGGCAGCGTCACCCTCTCCATCATCGCGTTGAACAGATCGGCCTTGTCCTGGAAGTGCCAGTAAATGGCCCCGCGTGTGGTGCCCGCGGCGTTGGCGATGTCCTGCAGCGTGGTGCGCGACACCCCCCGCGCCTGGAACAGCTGTTCGGCGGCGTCGAGCAGGGCGTGGCGGGTGGCCTCGGCATCGGCCTTGGTGCGGCGGACCATGGTGTGTGTTCACAAAAACATAAACCCCGCCACTATATATACATTCGCGTCTGTATGTATACTGCCCGATTCTTCCCGGGGCTTTGGGCGTCCGGGGCGCTGTGCGCAGTGCTCCCGAGGCTGTTGCGGCGGTTTTTCGGCCCGCAAACCCGGCCGCCTCCATTCGCCACCCATCACACGACCCGTCCGCGCGAGGTTTTCATGCCCATCAGCCGTCCTGCCGTCCTGCCCCCGTTGTGGCAGCGTTCCCTGTTCCTGCTGCCCCTGGTCGCTGCGCTGGCGGCCTGCAGCCCGTCCGGCACACCGCCGGCCGCCGGCGGCAAAGGGCCTGGCGGCGGCATGCCGGCGCCGCAGGTGGGGGTGATCACCGTGCAGCCGGGCGACGTGGGGCTGCAGACCGAACTGCCGGGCCGTCTGGAGGCCTCGCGCGTGGCGCAGGTGCGGGCGCGCGCGGCCGGCATCCTGCAGCAGCGGCTGTTCCGCGAAGGCAGTGACGTCAAGCTCGGCCAACCGCTGTTCCGCATCGACCCGGCGCCCTACCAGGCCACACTGCGCAGCGCCGAGGCGACGCTGGCCCGCGCGCAGACCAACCTGAGCAACACCCGCGCGATTGCCGAGCGCTATGCGCCGCTGGCGGCCGATAAGGCCATCAGCCAGCAGGACTACACCAACGCCGTGGCAGCGCAGAAGGCCGCTGAGGCCGACGTGGCCGCTGCCACTGCCGCCGTGCAGACGGCGCGCATCAACCTGGGTTACGCCACGGTCACGGCGCCGATTTCGGGCCGCATCGGCCGCGCGCTGGTGACCGAGGGTGCGCTGGTGGGGCAGGGCGAGGCCACCGCACTGGCGGTGGTGCAGCAGGTAGACCCGCTGTATGTGAACTTCACCCAGTCGGCCGCCGAAGCCATGCGCCTGCAGCGCGCGCTGGAGGCCGGTCAGTTCAAGAGCGCGGGCATTGGCGCCGCGGCGGTGCGCATCGTGCTCGACGATGGCAGCGAGTACTCGCGGCCGGGGCGGCTGCTGTTTTCCGACCTGACGGTGGACGCCACCACCGGCCAGGTGAGCCTGCGGGCCGAGGTGCCCAACCCGGGCGGCAAGCTGCTGCCCGGCCTGTATGTGCGCGTGCGGCTGGAGCAGGCCGTGGCGCGCGACGCCATCACGCTGCCGCAGCAGGCCGTCACCCGCACCGCACAGGGCGACACGGTCAAGGTGGTCGGTGCCGATGGCAAGATCGAAAACCGCCCGGTCAAGATCGGCGGCCAGCAGGGCGGCCGCTGGGTCGTGCTCGACGGCCTGAAGGCCGGCGAGCAGGTGATGGTCGACGGCTTCCAGAAGGTGGCCATGCTGCCGCCGGGCACACCGGTGCAGGCCGTGCCCTGGTCGCCGCAGGGCACCGCGCCCGCGGGCGGCGCCAGTGCGCCGGCGCCTGCCGCTCCCGCTCCCGCCGCCAAGTAAGGAGCGCCAGCAATGACCCCCCCACGTTCACTGCCCCCCCTGGGGGTCTCAGCCGCCGTGAGTCGGCTCTGCGGAGGCTGCTGACATGGCCAAATTCTTCATCGACCGTCCCATCTTCGCGTGGGTGATCGCGCTGTTCATCATGGTGCTGGGCGCGGTGTCCATTACCCAGCTGCCCATCTCGCAATACCCGCCGGTGGCGCCGCCGTCCATCGTCATCAGCGCCACCTATCCCGGCGCTTCGGCCAAGACGCTGGAAGAGAGCGTGCTCTCGGTCATCGAACAGGAAATGAACGGCTCGCCCGGCCTGATCTACATGGAAGCCGTGGCCCAGGCCAACGGCACCGGCCAGATCACCCTGAGCTACCAGCCCGGCACCAACCCCGACCTGGCGCAGGTGGACGTGCAGAACCGCCTCTCGCGGGCCACGCCCCGCCTGCCCGCGGCCGTGACGCAGCAGGGCGTGCGGGTGGAGAAGGCGCGCGCCAACTTCCTGTTGGTGGCGGTGCTGTCGTCTGACAACCCGGCCTGGAACCCGGTGGCGCTGGGCGACTATGCCTCGCGCAGCGTGGTGCCCGAGCTGCAACGCGTGCCCGGCGTGGGGCAGGCCCAGCTGTTCGGCACCGAGCGCGCCATGCGCATCTGGGTCGACCCGGCCAAGCTCGCCTCGTTCAACCTGAGCATGGCCGAGGTGGGCGCCGCCATCCGTGCGCAGAACGCGCAGGTCTCGGGCGGCGAGATTGGTGCTTTGCCCAACGTGGCAGGCCAGGCCATTGCCGCCACCGTGGTGGTCAGCGGGCAGCTGAGCTCGGTCGAGCAGTTCGGCAACATCGTGCTGCGCGCCACCACCGACGGCGCCACCGTGCGCCTGAAGGACGTGGCCCGCATCGAGCTGGGCGCGCAGGCCTACGCCACCTCGGCGCGCCTGAACGGCAAGCCGTCCACTGCGGTTGGCGTGCAGCTCTCTCCCAGCGCCAACGCACTGGCCACCGCCGACGCGGTGCGCGCCAAGCTGACCGAGCTCGAGCGCTACTTCCCCGAAGGTATGCAGTGGACCATCCCTTACGACAGCTCGCGCTTCGTGAAGATCTCCATCCAGCAGGTGGTGGTGACCCTGCTCGAAGCGGTGGCGCTGGTGTTCCTGGTCATGTTCGTGTTCCTGCAGAACTGGCGCTACACCGTCATTCCCACCATCGTGGTGCCCATCGCACTGCTGGGCACCTTTGCCTCGCTGCTGGCCATGGGCTTTTCCATCAACGTGCTGACCATGTTCGGCATGGTGCTGGTGATCGGCATCGTGGTGGACGACGCCATCGTGGTGGTGGAGAACGTCGAACGCATCATGAGCGAAGAGGGCCTGTCGCCGCTGCAGGCCACCCGCAAGGCCATGGGCCAGATCTCGGGCGCCATCATCGGCGTGACGGTGGTGCTGATCGCGGTGTTCGTGCCGCTGGCCTTCTTCAGCGGCTCCATCGGCAACATCTACCGCCAGTTCGCGGCCGTCATGGGGGTGTCCATCGCGTTCTCCGCCTTCATGGCCCTGTCGCTCACGCCGGCGCTGTGCGCCACCCTGCTCAAGCCGGTGGAGGCGGGCCATCACCACGAAAAGAAAGGCTTCTTCGGCTGGTTCAACCGCGGGTTCTCGCGCACCGCCCAGCGCTACGAAAGGGGTGTGGCTGCGCTGCTGCCGCGCGCCGGCCGCACCCTGGTGGTGTACCTGGCGATCGTGGGCGCGGTTGCCGTGGTTTACATGCGGCTGCCCACCTCCTTCCTGCCGCAGGAAGACCAGGGCAACCTGATCGTCAACGTGCAGCTGCCCCCGGGCGCCACCCAGGAACGCACGCTGGCGGTGATGGAGCAGGTCGAAGGCTTCATGCTCAAACAGCCCGAGGTGCAGGGCATGGTCGGCGTGCTCGGCTTCTCCTTCTCCGGCCAGGGTCAGAACGCCGCGCTGGCCTTCGTGACGCTCAAGGACTGGGCCGAGCGCACCGCACCGGGCAGCGACGCGCAGTCGCTGGCCGGGCGGGCCTTCGGCGCGCTCTCGGGCATCCGCGACGCCTTCATCTTCGCGCTCAGCCCGCCGCCCATTCCCGAGCTGGGCAGTTCCTCGGGCTTCAGCTTCCGCCTGCAGGACCGTGCCGGCCTGGGCCGCGAGGCCCTGCTGGCCGCGCGCAACCAGCTGCTGGGCATGGCCTCGCAGAGCCAGCTGCTGACCCAGGTGCGCCCGGACGGCCTGGAAGACGCGCCACAGCTGCAGATCGACATCGACCGCGACCGCGCCAACGCCCTGGGTGTGGGCTTTGACAGCATCGGCAACGCCATCGGCACCGCGCTGGGTTCGAGCTACATCAACGACTTCCCCAGCAGCGGGCGGCTGCAGCGGGTGGTGGTGCAGGCCGACGCGACGGCGCGCATGCAGCCCGAAGACGTGCTGCGCCTGAACGCGGTCAACAACCGGGGCCAGGCGGTGCCGCTGTCGGCTTTTGCCACCACCCGCTGGGTGGTCGGCCCCATGCAGACCGTTCGCTACAACGGCTACCCGGCCATGCGCATCAGCGGCAGCGCCGCACCGGGTGTGAGCACCGGGCAGGCCATGGCCGAAATGGAGGCGCTGGCCGCGAAGCTGCCGGCCGGCATCGGTTACGAATGGACCGGCATCTCGCGCGAGGAAAAACTCGCCGGCAACCAGGCGACCATCCTGTACGCCTTCGCCATCCTGGCGGTGTTCCTGGCCCTGGCCGCGCTGTACGAGAGCTGGTCCATCCCGCTGGCTGTTGTGCTGGTGGTGCCGCTGGGCGTGCTCGGCGTGCTGCTGGCCACGCTGCTGCGCGGCTATGCCAACGACGTGTACTTCCAGGTCGGCCTCATCACCATCATCGGCCTGTCGGCCAAGAACGCGATTTTGATCATCGAGTTCGCCAAAGACCTGCAGGCCCAGGGCCGCAGCGTGGTGGAGGCGGCGCTGGCCGCAGCCCACCTGCGTTTCCGCCCCATCGTCATGACCTCGCTGGCCTTCACCCTGGGCGTGCTGCCGCTGTTCCTGGCCTCGGGCGCCGGCTCGGCCAGCCAGCGCGCCATCGGCACCGGCGTCGTCGGCGGCATGATCACCGGCACCGTGCTGGCGGTCATCTTCGTGCCGGTCTTCTTTGTGGTGGTGCGCAAGCTCTTCAAGGGCAGCGCCCGCCAGCATGCGCACGACGCCGAACAGGCCGCTCACCATGGTGTCCACTGACGGGCTGATTCCCATGAACATGAAACTCAGTGCCTTGACCCTGGCTGCGGCGGTCCTGGCGGGCTGTTCCTTCATCCCCACCCACGAGCGCCCTGCAGCGCCGGTGCCGGCCCGTTTTCCGGGTCAGGCGGCCGAGGCGAGCGCCGGTGCCGCGTTGCCGGCCTGGGAATCGGTGGTGGCCGATGCCCGGCTGCGCGAGCTGATCGCACTGGCCTTGCAGAACAACCGCGACCTGCGGGTGGCCGCGCTCAACATGGAGCAGGTGCGGGCGCAGTACCAGATCCGCCGCGCCGACCAGTGGCCCACGCTCAACCTGGCCGCCACCGGCAACCGGCAGCCCAACAGCAGCGGCGGCATCAGCAGCACTTACACCGCCGGTGTCGCCATGGCCAGCTGGGAGCTGGACTTCTTTGGCCGCGTCGCCGCGCTGCAGGACGCGGCCCTGGCGCAGTTCCTGGCCAGCGAAGAGGCCCGCCGCGCCGCGCAGACCAGCCTGGTGGCGGCGGTGGCCAGCGGCTGGCTGAGCCTGCAGGCCGACGAAGACCTGCTGGCGCTCACCCAGCGCACACTGACCACACGCGAGGACGCCGTGCGCCTGACGAAGCTGCGCTTTGACAACGGCGCCGCCTCGGCGCTGGACTTGCGTCAGGCCGAGTCGCTGGCCGCTGCGGCGCGCGGCACGCTGGCGCAACTGCAGCGCACCCGTGCACAGAACCTCAACGCCCTGAGCTTGCTGGTCGGGCAGGCGCCACCCACAGCGCTGCTGCCGACGGCGGGCAGCGACCCCGCGGTGGCGGCCCTGCGCCCCGTGCCCGAAGGCCTGCCGTCGGACCTGCTCACCCGGCGCGCCGACATCCGCCAGGCCGAGCAGGCGCTGATCGCGGCCAATGCCAACATCGGCGCCGCGCGTGCCGCCTTCTTCCCGCGCATTTCGCTGACCGCGAGCGTGGGCACGGTGAGCAACGAACTCTCCGGCCTGTTCAAGGACGGCTCCTGGGGCTTTGCGCTGGCGCCGCAGGCCCTGCTGCCCATCTTCGACGCCGGGCGCAACCAGGCCAATCTGGACGCCGCCCGGGTCGGCCGCAAGATCGCCGTGGCCCAGTATGAAAAGGCCATCCAGACCGCCTTCCGCGAGGTGGCCGACGCGCTGGCCGGCCGCGCCACGCTGGGCGAGCAGGTGGCGGCGCTGCAGGGCCAGGCCGACGCGGAAGCCGAGCGCCTGCGCCTGACCGAGCTGCGCCACCGCGGTGGCGTGGCCAGTTCGCTGGAGCTGCTGGATGCCCAGCGCTCCCTGTTTGCCACCCAGCAGGCCCTCACCCAGGTCAGGCTGGCGCAGCAGCAAAACCAGGTGGCGCTTTACAAGGCGTTGGGCGGCGGCTGGAAAGAGTGAGGTTCACTGCCCGCCCCGGGCCGGGGCAGGCAGGTGATCAAACGGTCGGCAGGTCGTAGAACCGCATGATGTGGTTCCAGGCGAGGTGCGGATCGTCCACGAAGACGAACAGGTCCAGGTCCTCGGGCGAAATCATGCCTTCCTCGACCAGCACCTCGAAGTTGATCAGCCGTTTCCAGTGCTCGGTGCCGAACAGCACGATGGGCACCGGCTTGGCCTTCTGGCACTGCACCAGCGTGATGACTTCAAACAGCTCGTCGAGCGTGCCGAAGCCGCCGGGGAAGGCCACCAGGGCCTTCGCGCGCATCATGAAGTGCATCTTGCGCAGCGCGAAGTAGTGGAACTTGAAACACAGCTCCGGCGAGATGTAGGGATTGCCGGCCTGCTCGTGTGGCAGTGAGATGTTCAGCCCGACGTTCAGGGCACCCTCGTCGTGCGCGCCGCGGTTGGCCGCCTCCATGATGCCGGGGCCGCCACCCGTGCAGATGAAGAGCTGGTCGCTCTTCGGGCAGCGTGCACTGTAGCGGGCGACGATGCGGGCGAACTCGCGTGCCTGGTCGTAATAGTGCGCATTGCGCACCAGGGCGCGGGCGCGGGCGATGGCGCGCGCATCGCCGCTGGCTTCGGCCTCGGTCAGCCGGGCCTGGGCTTCGGCCGGCTCGCGCAGGCGCGCACTGCCGAAGACCACAATGGTGTTTTCCACCCCCAGGTCGCGTTGGGCGAGGTCGGGCTTGAGCATTTCCAGCTGGAAGCGGATGCCGCGCGTCTCCCGGCGCAGGAGGAATTCGGGGTCGGCAAAGGCCAGCCGGTAGGCGTCGGCCTGCAGCGGGTGGCCGTTGTTGGCGTGGTCCTGCAGATCGGCCCAGGCGTCGGCGATGCGGCGTTCGGTGATGTCTTGGTTTTGTTGCATGGTGTCGTACGGGGTGTGATGTGTCCCATTTTGTGCCCCATCATTGTGTGCCCGCTGGTGCTGCAACCACGTGGCACCCCTGCAAAGGCCTGTGCACCCGCCAAAACAAAAGGCTCCCGAAGGAGCCTTTGCATGCAGGGCAGCGTGGGTCAGACGCGCTTTTTGTATTCGCCCGTGCGGGTGTCAACCTCAATTTTGTCGCCCTGTTCGACGAACAAAGGCACGGAGATTTCAAAACCGGTGGCGATCTTGGCCGGCTTGAGCACCTTGCCCGAGGTGTCACCCTTGACGGCGGGTTCGGTCCAGGTGATCTCGCGCACGACGGTGGTCGGCAGTTCGACCGAGATGGCCTTGCCGTCGTAGAACACCACTTCGACGGACATGCCGTCTTCGAGGTAGTTCATGGCGTCGCCCATGTTCTCGGCCTCCACCTCGTACTGGTTGTAGTCGGCGTCCATGAACACGTACATCGGGTCGGCGAAATAGGAGTAGGTGCACTCCTTGTGGTCCAGGATGATCTGGTCCATCTTGTCGTCGGCTTTGAACACCACTTCGGTGCCGATGTTGCCCAGCAAACCTTTGAGTTTCATGCGGACGGTGGCCGCGCCACGGCCGCCACGGGCGTACTCGGTGCGCAGGACGATCATGGGGTCCTTGCCGTGCATGATCACATTACCGGCACGGATTTCTTGAGCGATTTTCATAAGGGTTCCAACGGTTGGGCCGCAGGTTCCGCACGGGGCCACTGGCCATGGGAACGGTGCTGGAGAGGCCGCGATCTGTGCGGCGAGACAGATGGCTGGCGGGGCGGGCATGGGGGTATGCGTGCCGCCCGAATTTTTGCAAAGCCTTGAATTTTATCGCTTTTCGGTGACGAAACCGAGCAGCTGCGTCGTCAGGTCGCTTTGCGCCAGCAGGCGCTCTCGCGCGGCCTGTGCGCAGGCTGTCCATTCGGCCAGCGTTTGCGCGTCCGGCCAGACGGCCGCCTCGGGCGCCGACAGGCCGTTCCAGGCGTGGTGGAAGGCGCGCAGCGAGGGCGGCGCCTGCAGCCAGTCGAGGAAGGCGTCGAGCTTGGCGTGGTGTGCGTCGTCGTGCTGCGGGTAGATGTGCCAGACGAAGGCCCGGCCGGCCCAGAGAGCGCGCACCAGCGAATCTTCACCGCGCACGACATTGAGGTCGCACGACCACAGCAGGTGGTCAAAATCGTGCTGGGTGAGCAGGGGCAACCGGTGCAGCTGCTGCGCTGGCGGGCGGATCGGGCTGGCCAGCACAGCCTGCTGCGCGCGGCCGGGCGTGACCAGCCAGTCGCAGTCGCCAGCCTGGGCCAGCACATGGGGCAGGGCAGGGGGCTCATAGCAAAACAGGGCGACCCGCCGGCGTGCGGTGGCGGGCAGCCCGTGGGCGCCCAGCCACCGGGGCGCATCAAAGGCGGCCTGCCGGGCGCCCAGCCCGGGCTCCCGCAGCAGGCCGCCGGTGGCGGCGGTGAAGCCGGGAAAGAAGAACCACTTGCCCAGCCCGCGCAGCGGCCCGCTCATCACCGGTGAGGGCAGCCGGTGCGAGCGCTCCACCCAGGGCTCGGCGCTCAGGTATTCGAGGTTGATCCAGACCGGCGGGTGGGCGCCTTGCGCCAGCCGGGCCGACAGATCGTGCACGCATTCGCTGGCCGGGTCGCAGCCAAAGGCCTCCACCCACACATCGGCAGGTGCCCATGAGGCGGGTAGACCTGCCGGCAATGGGTCGCTCCAGTGGATGACCTGCATGCCCGGCCAACGGCCCTCGATGGCGCCGGGCGCCATCCACGCCAGCGCGTCGGGCTGGTCGATCCACAGCCGCACCGCTTCGCCGCGGGCGGCCAGATCGGCACCCAGCCGCCAGCAGACGCCAATGTCGCCCAGGTTGTCGATGACGCGGCAAAAAATGTCCCAACGCATGGGCCAGGATTGTCCATGCTGGCGCTTCACAATACGGCCCCATGCCAGACCAGCCCGCTGCCGCCCCCCATTCCGATGCCTTGCTGGCCCAGGTGGCCGCGCTGCCCGGCCTGCCGGGTGTCTACCGCTACTTCGACGCCCAGGGCCAGGTGCTCTATGTGGGCAAGGCGCGCAACCTGAAAAAGCGCGTCAGCAGCTATTTCCAGAAAGACCACGGGGGCACCCGCATCGGCCACATGGTGGGCAAGATCGCCCGGCTGGAGACCACGGTGGTGCGCTCCGAGGCCGAGGCGCTGCTGCTGGAGAACAACCTCATCAAAACGTTGAACCCCAAGTTCAACATCCTGTTCCGCGACGACAAGAGCTACCCCTACCTCAAGATCACTGGCACCCGTGAAACCTACCGCACGGCGGGCGCCCTGCCGGTGCCCATGCTGGCGTTTCCGCGCATGGCCTACTACCGCGGGGTGATCGACAAACGCCACAGCTACTACGGGCCATACCCCAGCGCCTGGGCGGTCAAGGAATCCATCACCCTGCTGCAAAAAGTGTTCCGCCTGCGCACCTGCGAGGACACGGTGTTCACCAACCGCACCCGGCCCTGCCTGCTCTACCAGATCAAGCGCTGCAGCGGCCCCTGTGTGGACCTGATCGACATGGAGGCTTATGGGCGCGACGTGGCCGCAGCCGAACGCTTCCTGCGCGGCGAGACGCAGGCCGTGCTGGACGAACTGGAGCAGCGCATGCTGGCGCATGCCGACCAGCTGGAGTTCGAGCAGGCGGCCGAGATCCGCAACCAGATGGGTGCACTCTCGCGCGTGCTGCACCAGCAGGCGATGGACAACGTGGGCGACCGCGACGTCGACATCCTGGCCGTGAAGGTGCAGGGCGGCAAGGCCTGCGTGAACCTGGCCATGGTGCGCGGTGGCCGCCACCTGGGCGACCGGCCTTACTTCCCGGCCCATGTGGACGACGCGACCCAGATCGACGAGGGGCTGGAGGCCGAGAGCGGCGCGCGCGAAGGTGACCCGCTGGAGCGGGTGCATGTGCGGGTGCTCGAAGCCTTCATTGCCCAGCACTACCTGGGCGCGGCCCTGCCGCACACGCTGGTGACCAGCCACCCGGTGAGCAAAGCGCTGCTGGAGGCGCTGACCGAGCAGAACGGTGCGAAGGTGCATGCGGTGCACCAGCCGCGCGAGCACCGCCGCGCCTGGCTGGACATGGCGCAGAAGAACGCCGAGATCGCCCTCGCCCGCCTGCTGGCCGAGGAGGGCTCGCAGCAGGCGCGCACCCGTGCGCTGGCCGAGGCGCTGGGGTTGCCCGACGACAACCTCGACGAACTGCGCATCGAGTGCTTCGACATTTCGCACACCGCGGGCGAATCGACCCAGGCGTCCTGCGTGGTGTTCGAGGGCCACAAGATGCAGAACAGCCAGTACCGCCGCTACAACATCGACGGCATCACGCCGGGCGACGACTACGCCGCCATGCGCCAGGTGCTGCTGCGCCGGTACGGCAAGATCGCCGAGGCGCTGCGGGCCGAGCGCGAGGACGCGGTGGTGCCCGCAGGCCACGCCATGGCCGATGAGACCCTGGCCGAACCAGCGGGCGACACGGCTGCCCAGGCGCCCAAGGGGCCGCGCATGCCCGACCTGGTGCTGGTCGACGGCGGCAAGGGCCAGGTGAGCATGGCGCGCGAAGTGTTCCAGCAGCTTGGCCTGGACCTGTCGCTCATCGTCGGCGTCGAGAAAGGCGAGGGCCGCAAGGTGGGCCTGGAAGAACTGGTGTTTGCCGACGGCCGCGAGAAGGTCTACCTGGGCCACGATTCCGCAGCGCTCATGCTGGTGGCACAGATCCGCGACGAGGCGCACCGCTTCGCCATCACCGGCATGCGCGCGGCACGGGCCAAGGTGCGCACCGGCGGCAGCAAGCTCGAAGACATTCCGGGCGTGGGGCCCAAGAAGCGCGCGCGCCTGCTGCAGCGCTTTGGCGGTGTGCGCGGGGTGGCGGCGGCCAGTGTGGACGACCTGGCGACGGTGGAAGGCATTTCTGCGGAACTGGCGGACGCCATCTACCGTGCGCTGCATTGAACCCCCACGCTCCACCGCTGCGCGGGTCGCTGCCCCAGGACAGTGATGGGACCCGGTCCTTGCCGGGTCTGGGGGCTGATCCGGCCTGGGGCGGCCCGGCGCCGGATCGGATGGTCGTCCTTCAGCGGTGCAGCGCTCCCCCATAATCACGCCATGTTCTTCAACCTTCCCACCCTGCTGACCTGGGCGCGCATCGTCGCCATTCCGCTCATCATCGGGGTGTTCTACTGGGAAGGGCTGAGCCTGGCGCAGCAGAACCTGATCGCCACCGCCCTGTTCGTGGTGTTCGCGCTCACCGACTGGGCCGACGGTTACCTCGCCCGCAAGCTCAACCAGACCTCGGCCTTCGGCGCCTTCCTCGACCCGGTGGCCGACAAGTTCCTCGTCTGTGCCAGTTTGCTGGTCTTGGTGCACCTGGAGCGGGCAGACGTGTTCGTGGCCCTCATCATCATCGGCCGCGAAATCGCCATTTCGTCGCTGCGCGAGTGGATGGCCATCATCGGCGCCACCAAGAGCGTGGCGGTGCACATGATCGGCAAGCTCAAGACCATGGTGCAAATGGTGGCCATTCCCTTCCTGCTGTTCGACGCTGAGGTGCTCGGCATCATCGACTCGCGCGTCTGGGGCACCTGGCTGATCTGGCTGGCGGCGGTGCTGACCATCTGGTCGATGGTCTATTACCTGCAGAAGGCGCTGCCCGAGATCCGCGCCCGCGCCCGCTGACACCCCATGAGCCCGTCCGCCACGGCCGACAGCGGTTGGGTCCGCGCCATGCCGGCGGTGTTCGTGCTGATCTGGAGCACGGGCTTCATCGTTGCCCGCTACGGCATGCCGCATGCGCCACCCATGTCCTTCCTGGCGGTGCGCTACGCACTGTCCATTCTTTGCTTTCTGCCCTGGATCGTGGTGGCCGGCGTCCGCTGGCCGGCCGACCGGCGGCAGGCGCTGCACCTGGCCGTCACCGGCGTGCTCATGCATGCGGGCTACCTCGGCGGGGTCTGGGCGGCGGTCAAGGCCGGCATGGGCTCGGGCCTGTCGTCGCTGATCGTGGGCATCCAGCCGGTGCTCACCGCCATCTGGCTGTCGGGCGTGGCGGGGCAACACGTCTCCCGCCGGCAGTGGCTGGGCCTGCTGCTGGGCTTTGCCGGGCTGGTGCTGGTGGTCTCGCGCAAGTTCGGCGCGGGCGGCCCGGGCGACACCGCCAACGGGCTCAACCTGTCGTTGGCGGTGCTCGCACTGCTGTCCATCACCGCCGGCACGCTCTACCAGAAGCGCTTCCTGCAGCCTTGCGATGTGCGCACCGCCAACACCGTGCAGCTGGCAGCCGCCCTGCTGGTGACCTTGCCGCTGGCGTTGCTGGAGGCCGAAGCCATGCGCTGGCAGCTCCCGGATGGCTCGCTCAACGGTCAACTCGTGGGCGCCATGGCCTGGTCGGTGCTCGGGCTCACGCTCGGCGGCAGCTCGTTGCTCTACCTGCTGATCCAGCGCGGTGCGGCGGCCTCGGTCACCAGCCTCATGTACCTCGTGCCGCCGTGCACGGCGCTGATCGCCTGGCTGCTGTTTGCCGAACCCATCACCGCCACAACCCTGGCCGGTACTGCGCTCACCGCGTTCGGCGTGAGCCTGGTGGTGCGGCCGCCGAAGCCGGTCTGAAGGTCCACGGCTCGCTGCGAAAGCGCGCCGCCAGATGGTCCGCCAGCAGCCGTATGCGCCGCGGCACCTGCGCCCGGTAGGGTGCCAGCCAGTGGATGTCGGCGTCGGGCATGGACCAGCCCGGCAGCACGCGCACCAGCGCGCCGCTGGCCAGCTGGGGTGCAATGTCCCACAGGCTGCGCAGCATGATGCCCTGGCCCGCCAGGCACCAGTCGCGCACCATCTCGCCGGAGTTGCTGCTCAGCGGCCCGCGCACCTGCACGTGCAAGGGCGCCGAGCCATCGGCGGGGTGCAGGCGCCAGTGGTCAAACCGCTGCGCGGCCAGGCCGCCGTTCTCGCGCACCACCAGGCAGGCGTGGCGGGCCAGGTCCGCCGGGCTGTGCGGCACCCCCTGTCGCTCCAGGTAGGCCGGTGCGGCCACCAGCACACGCTGGTTGCGTGCCAGCCGGCGCGAGACCCATTCACTCGCCCGCTGTGCGGGCGGGTGCCAGAGCCAGATCGCACCGTCGTAGCCTTCAACGGCCAGGTCCGGCAGCTGTTCGGTCAGCTGCAGCTGCACGCTGACAGCCGGAAAGCGCTGCTGGAAATCGGCCAACGCCGGCCCCACCCAGTGGCGGCCGAACCCGAAGGTGGCGGCCAGGCGGATCGGGCCCGCCGGCTCGGCACGCCGCTCGCGCAACTCGCCCTCCAGCGCCTCAAAGCCCTTGAGCAGCTCGGCCGCCCGTTCGCACAGCGCCTCACCTTCTGCGGTGGGGCTGACGCGGCGCGTGGTGCGCTGGAACAGGCGCAGCCCCAGGCGCGACTCGAGCGTCGCCAGCCGTTTGCTGACCGCAGGCGCCGCCAGACCCAGGTGGCGCGCCGCAGCGGCCAGCGTGCCCTGCTCGCGGATGGCCTGCACCAGTTCCAGGTCGGGGCGGTCCAATTGTTTCTCCGGTGGAATCAATGTCTTGCCAGATTATTGCGCTCCGGGCGCGTAAGCTGGGCATTCCATCCGTTGCACCGATCAGGAGGTTCCCATGTCCCAGTCTCCCCACCGCATCGCCGTCATCGCCGGCGACGGTATTGGCACCGAAGTCATGCCCGAAGGCCTGCGCGTGCTCGAAGCCGCTGCGTCGCGTTTCAACATTGCGCTGCAGTTCGACCATTTCGATTTCGCCAGTTGCGACTATTACGAACGGCACGGGCAGATGCTGCCCGACGACTGGAAAGCGCAGATCGGCGGCCACGACGCGATCTACTTCGGCGCGGTCGGCTGGCCCGACAAGGTGCCCGACCACATCTCGCTCTGGGGCTCGCTGCTGCTGTTTCGCCGCGAGTTTGACCAGTACGTCAACGTACGGCCGGCCAAGCTGATGCCCGGTGTGACCGCGCCCGTGGTGCGGCGCGACGGCAGCCCGCGCCAGCCGGGCGAGATCGACATGGTCATCGTGCGCGAGAACACCGAGGGCGAGTACAGCAGCATCGGCGGCCGCATGTATGCGGGCACCGAGCGCGAGATCGTGATGCAGGAGACCGTGATGTCCCGCCACGGTGTCGACCGGGTGCTGCGCTATGCCTTCGAGGTTGCGCGCTCACGGCCGAAGAAGCACCTGACCAGCGCCACCAAGAGCAACGGCATCGCCATCACCATGCCCTACTGGGACGAGCGCGTCGAGGCCATGGCCAAGGAATACCCGGACGTGAAAGTCGACAAGTTCCACATCGACATCCTGACCGCGCACTTCGTGCAGCGGCCCGACTTTTTCGACGTGGTGGTGGGCAGCAACCTGTTTGGCGACATCCTCTCCGATCTTGGGCCAGCCTGCACCGGCACCATTGGCATCGCGCCCAGTGCCAACCTCAACCCAACGCGGCAACACCCCTCTCTGTTCGAGCCGGTGCACGGCTCGGCCCCCGACATTGCGGGGCAGGGCATTGCCAATCCGATCGGCCAGATCTGGTGCGGCGCGATGATGCTCGACCACCTCGGTCACCGCGAGGCACACGACGCGGTCATGCGCGCCATCGAGCTCACTTTGCAACCTGGCAACGATGCGCCGCGCACACGCGACCTGGGAGGGCGCGCGAGCACGCGCGAAGTCGGACAGGCGATCGCCGCTGCCGTGCGCACCGCCTGAGGCGCCGGGTCTGCCCGATGGGCCGGGTGCGGGCGTTGAGATTACAATCGTTGTCTTTGCGGTTTCGGGTTGCTGTTCAGGCAAGGCCTTGAAAGATGCTCTGAACCGAGGTTACGTTATCGATTGCACCGGTGGGGTGCTTAGCTCAGTTGGTAGAGCGGCGCCCTTACAAGGCGTAGGTCGGCGGTTCGAGCCCGTCAGCACCCACCAAAAAAACTTCAACAAAATCAAGGGCTTAGAGAAATCTAAGCCCTTTTTTTGTGCCCGGCTTACCCACCGATACAGGAGCCTAAAGGAGCCTCTACCAACCCAAAAGAGGCTTCTACCAGCCGACCGGATCCACGAAAGGGCGCAGGTTCAGTGTCGACGCTGGAGCCATCGGCATCGACGTGGCGCTGCAACACCGCATTCGACATCCATCCCCCGATTGCTTACGATTTCAGACATGGATCGAACCCCCCCGTTGTTCAGCGCTGTTCCGGTGCATCCGCCGCACCGGGCGCTGATCCGTGTCGACCTCACCGGGCCTGCCCATTCCCACTGCATAAGACCCTGAACTGATCACGCCCGCCGGCGCGCGCACAGCTGTGCGCGCCCTCGTTGACATCAGCTTCAGGAGTGTTTTGTGTCTCCCATCCTCCATTCTTTGGCGGTTTGCCTCGGCGCCGCCAATGCCCTGCGCGCACGCGCCTGCGTTCCACTGCTTGCTGCCATGCAGCCAGGGGCGCAACAATGAAGCTCTCGGTTCTGAAGTTTCCCTCCCTGTCCGTCGATGCGCCGGATGACGACAACCCACTGGTCACGGAAGCCTACGAGCTCCTTGCCACCAGTCTTGCGCTTCATCTCAGCGGCCGAAGGGCAGCGTTCTCGATGGAACTGCGCCGCGGAGCCACCTGGCTTGGGGTGAAAGTCCACACCAGCCCTGCGCTGGCCAGGGTCGAGCGGCAGGCACTGTTGCCGCTGATCCGCAGCCTGGGCTTTCTGTTGGCGAAGATCTCAGCGTCAGCGCAACCCGAACATTCCGAAGCATCCACGCCGCCCTGCGGGGCAGAACCCCTGCCACAGTCTGCCCCGCTTGCGCCCCAGGCGGTCAGCAGCGAAACCGGGGACGAGGCCTTGAAGGAAGCCTTCGTGCGCTCCCTCATGGAGCATGCGGTGGCGCGCAATACGGTGCAGGTCTTCGACCCCGCACTCGCCGATGCAGCGGCGTCCATCCAGCAGCTGTCGATCGACTCTGAATCGCGGCAGAAGATGCAGCTCGCCCTCAAAAAACTGCTGGCCTTCGGCACCACCCGCCCCAAGAGCCAACCCGACCACACCTGGCCCCGCGAGCTGGCAACACTCAAGCTCGAATTTCCTGCCTTCACCCAGGTGGTCGATCAAGTGGTGCAGCCGCACCTCAGCCTCATCGCCGTGGGTGCCCGGCGGGTGCGCATGCCGCCCATCTTGCTGCTCGGCCCGCCCGGGGTGGGCAAAACCGCGTTCGCCCGGCGCCTGGCGCAATCATTGGGCACAGGGTGTTTGAACATCGACATGGCAAGCGCCACCAACGGGGCTGCTTTGGCAGGCAGCAGCACCTTCTGGTCCAACTCCCAGCCCTCACAGCTGTTCAACGCCATCGCCTTCGGTATCCACGGGCGTCCGCCATGCGCCGATCCGGTGGTCGTGCTCGACGAAATCGACAAAGTCTCCGCCGACCGTTACGACCCGCTCGGCCCCCTCTACACATTGCTGGAGCAGGAAACCGCACGCGCATTTGAAGACCAGGCACTGCCCGGCCTCGTCTTCGACGCATCGCTCGTTCGATGGATTCTGACCGCCAACGACCTCCGCCAAATCCCCGACCCCATCCTCAGTCGAGTGCTGGTCTACGCGATCGAGCCACCCACCGGGCACGAAATGCTCGGCATTGCACAGCGCATGCTGGAGTCCACGGTTCGGGAGCTGGGTGTCCGGTTCCAGCCCCAGCTGCCCAAAGAGCTGGCACCCCTCATGCGCCACCAGACCCCGCGAACGCTGAAGGTCCGGCTCGAACTGGCCGTTGGGGCGGCTCTCTCCGCTGGGCGCGACTTCCTCGTGGTGGACGATCTGAGCGCCCTGTTGCAGGCGGGCGCCAAGCCCTCCATCGGGTTCGTGTGACATGGGTGCAACCAAACCCAAACCCAGACCCGAACTCAAGCCCGAACACCATGAGGTTCGGCGTCTGCTGCGGGCAGCATTCAGGCCGCGCCCACCGCCTTGGTGTCGCCGTGCCGGTGCAGGCAAGGCGCTGACCGCGCCTTACTGGGCGGTGTAGCCGCCGTCCACCAGATGCTGCGAACCCGTGATGAAGCTGGCCTGGTCCGACAGCAGAAACAGCACCAGCGCCGACACCTCTTGTGCCTTGCCCAGCCGCCCAATCGGGTGCAGCGCAACCAGGCCGTTGTAGGCATCCCGGGGCAGGTTGTCGAGCAGCGGCGTGTCGATGTAACCCGGATGCACCGAATTGATGCGGATGCCCTTGTCGGCATAGCCAAGTGCCGCGGCCTTCGTCATGCCCGAAGCGCCGTGTTTGGCCGCCACGTAGGGCGCGGCAATCGGGCTGCCCACCACACCCAGAATGGACGACACGTTGACGATGGCACCCCCACCCGCCTGGAGCATGGCCGGAATCTGAGCGCGCATGCCGTAGAACAGCGAATGCAGGTTCACATCCATCAGCCGCTGGTAAGCCGCAATGTCGATGTCGGCCAGCAAACCGAGCGGCCCGCCAATACCGGCATTGTTCACAGCAAGGTGCAAAGCGCCAAAACGCGCCACAGCCGCGTCCACACAAGCCTGAGCGTCCTCAGGCTTGCCCACATCACCGGCCAGCGCCATCGCACTGCCGCCAGCGGCCACTATCTCGTCCACCACCGCCTGCGCAGACTCCAGCTTCAGGTCATTGACGACCACGTTGGCGCCCTGTGCGCCCAAGTCCAACGCAACCGCTTTGCCAATGCCCGATGCTGCCCCGGTGACGATAGCGGTCTTGCCTTCAAAGGGTTTGCTCATCTCGGTCTCCTTCAGCGGGTTGGTGGGGTGATGAAAACGTGCATGAACCGCCCCGGCACTTGCTGAGGCCGGCTGGTTCGGGTCAGAACCCCGGCATGGCGGGGGTTCGACTGGCGAATGACCGATGGTAGCCTGCCTCAGCCACCATTCGCGGCGGGGGCGCCGCTCCTACAAAAAACCCCCGTTCCCCGGGCATGGTTTTGGGTGGACTGCCATTCGCGGCGGGGGCGCCGCTCCTACACAAGCCCTTGCGCCAGCCGCCCCACCCATTCCTTGAATGCGCGGGCGCTGCCGTTGAGTGCATCGGCCTCGGGCAGCAGCTGGCTGGCTTGCCAGGGTTCGTTGATCACTTCAAAGTCGGTCGGTGCCGGTATCACCCGCAGGCCCATGCGTTCAAACGTGCGCCGGGCGCGCGGCATGTGCAGCGCCGAGGTGACCAAAATCACCGTGTCCACCCCCTGCGCCTGCAGCAGGCTGGCGCTTTGGGCTGCGTTGCTGCGGGTGTTTTGGCTGGCGCCTTCCAGCACCATGGCGCTGGCGGGGACGCCCAGGTCCAGCAGCAGGGTTTGCATGGCTTCGGCTTCGCTGCCTTCGCCCTCGCGCACCACCCCGCCCGAGAGCAGCAGCCGCTGCGCCGTGCCCGCGTGGTACAGCCGCGCGGCGTGCCACACCCGGTCGGCTGCGGCGCCCAGGTTGGGGTGGGGGCGCCGGGGCGGGCTGGCGCCTTCTACCCAACCGCCACCTCGCGCGGGCCGGCCTGGTCTTCCATCGCGCCGCGCAGCGCCTGGCTGGCCAGCGGTGTGGACCACAGCCACAGCCAGCCCAGCGCCAGCAGCGCACACAGCCCCAGCAGCAGCGTCGTGCCCAGCAGCTCCTCATACACCGCCAGCGTGCGGCTCACCCCCCAGCGTTTGTCAAACTCGTCCAATTTTGGTGGTTTGGCCTGCAGGCCAAGCAGCAGTGCTTGTGCGGTGTCGTGGTTCTTGGTGCCTATGGTGCTTAAGGACAGGCCGGCTGGCGCCGGCGGTTGATTGTCCGTTTACATAAATTTGGCACATCCGCTCCATGCAAGACCTCACCGGGCCGCCGCCTTGAACGCCCCAGCGATGGGCATCAGCTGAAGAAGTCTTTCGCTTTCTCAAACCAACCCTTGTCGTTCGGGCTGTGCTTGTGGCCGCCTTTTTTGAACGACTCGTCGAGTTCCTTGAGCAGCTTGCGCTGGTGTTCGGTCAGCTTCACCGGCGTTTCCACCGCCACGTGGCAGTACAGGTCACCGGGGTAGCTGCTGCGCACGCCCTTGATGCCCTTGCCGCGCAGGCGGAAGGTTTTGCCGCTCTGGGTGCCTTCGGGCAGGTCGATGGTGGCCTTGCCCTGCAGCGTGGGCACGTCGATCTCGCCGCCCAGGGCGGCGGTGGTCATGCTCACCGGTACCTGGCAGTGCAGGTCGTCGCCGTCGCGCTCGAAGATGTCGTGCTTGCGCAGGCGGATCTCGATGTACAGGTCGCCGGCCGGGCCACCGTTCTGGCCGGGTTCGCCGTTGCCGCTGGAGCGGATGCGCTGGCCGTCGTCGATGCCGGCGGGAATCTTGATTTCCAGCGTCTTCTGCTTCTTGATCTTGCCCTGGCCGCTGCAGGCGGTGCAGGGCTCGGGGATGATCTTGCCGCTGCCGTGGCAGTGCGGGCAGGTCTGCTGGACGCTGAAAAAGCCCTGGCGCATCTGCACCACGCCCTGGCCGTGGCAGGTGCTGCAGGTCTTGACGCTGGTGCCTGGCTTGGCGCCGGTGCCGCTGCAGGTTTCGCACTCGTCCCAGCTGGGAATGCGGATTTGCGTTTCCTTACCCTGGGCGGCCTCTTCGAGCGTGACCTCCATGGCGTAGGACAGGTCTGCGCCGCGGTAGACCTGCCGCCCGCCACCGCCACGGCGGGCGCCGCCGAAGATGTCGCCAAAAATATCGCCGAAGGCCTCGCCGAAGCCACCGAAGCCTTCAGCGCCAGGGCCACCGGGGCCGCGCATGTTCGGGTCGACACCGGCGTGGCCGTACTGGTCGTAGGCCGCTTTCTTCTGCGGGTCCGACAACATCTCGTAGGCCTCTTTGGCCTCCTTGAACTTTTCTTCAGCGCCCTTGGCGGCGTCACCCTGGTTGCGGTCCGGGTGGTACTTCATCGCCAGCTTGCGATACGCCTTTTTGATCTCGTCGTCCGAAGCGTTCTTGGGCACGCCCAGCACTTCGTAAAAATCGCGTTTGGCCATGGTGCTCAATCGGGGGTGTGTCTGTGGAGTACAAACGCCGCGTCAGGTTGCCCCGACGCGGCGGTGATGGTTGATCGGCCGGGGCAGCCGATCAGCCCTTCTTCACTTCCTTGACTTCGGCATCGACGATGTCGTCGTCCTTGGCGCTGGAAGACGCGCCAGCACCGGCCTGCTCGGCACCACCGGCGGCACCTGCCGCAGCCGCTTCGGCCTGCGAGGCGGCATACACCTTCTCGCCCAGCTTCTGGCTGGCGGTCATCAGGGCTTCGGTCTTGGTGTCGATGGCGGCCTTGTCGTCGCCCTTGACGGCTTCTTCCACCGCCTTGATGGCGTCTTCGATGGCGGTTTTCTCGGCGGCGTCCAGCTTGTCGCCGTGCTCGCCCAGGCTCTTCTTGACGCTGTGCACCATGGCCTCGGCCTGGTTGCGGGCCTGCACCAGTTCAACCCGCTTGTGGTCTTCGGCGGCGTTGAGTTCGGCGTCCTTCACCATCTTCTGGATTTCCTCCTCGGACAGACCCGAGTTGGCCTTGATGGTGATCTTGTTTTCCTTGCCGGTGCCCTTGTCCTTGGCGCCCACGTGCAGGATGCCGTTGGCGTCGATGTCGAAGGTCACTTCGATCTGAGGCATGCCGCGCGGTGCGCTGGGGATGCCTTCAAGGTTGAACTCGCCCAGCAGCTTGTTGCCGGCGGCGATTTCGCGTTCGCCCTGGAACACCTTGATGGTCACGGCCGGCTGGTTGTCCTCGGCGGTCGAGAACACCTGGCTGAACTTGGTCGGGATGGTGGTGTTCTTGGCGATCATCTTGGTCATGACGCCGCCCATGGTCTCGATGCCCAGGCTCAGCGGGGTCACGTCCAGCAGCAGCACGTCCTTGCGGTCGCCGGCCAGCACCTGGCCCTGGATGGCGGCGCCCACGGCCACGGCTTCGTCGGGGTTGACGTCCTTGCGCGGGTCCTTGCCGAAGAACTCCTTGACCTTCTCCTGCACCTTGGGCATGCGGGTCATGCCGCCGACCAGGATCACGTCGTGGATGTCACCCACGCTGATGCCGGCGTCCTTGATGGCGGTGCGGCAGGGCGCAATGGTGCGCTCGATCAGCTCTTCCACCAGGGCTTCGAGCTTGGCGCGGGTGAGCTTGATGTTCAGGTGCTTGGGGCCGGTGGCGTCGGCCGTGATGTAGGGCAGGTTGATGTCGGTCGCGGCCGAGGACGACAGCTCGATCTTGGCCTTTTCGGCGGCTTCCTTCAGGCGCTGCAGGGCCAGCACGTCCTTGCTCAGGTCAACGCCCTGTTCCTTCTTGAACTCGCCGATGATGAAGTCGATGATGCGCTGGTCGAAGTCTTCACCGCCGAGGAAGGTGTCGCCGTTGGTCGACAGCACCTCGAACTGCTTTTCGCCGTCGACGTCGGCGATTTCGATGATGGACACGTCAAACGTGCCGCCGCCCAGGTCGTACACCGCGATCTTGCGGTCACCCTTTTCGCTCTTGTCCAGACCGAAGGCCAGCGCGGCAGCGGTGGGCTCGTTGATGATGCGCTTGACTTCCAGACCAGCGATGCGGCCGGCGTCTTTGGTGGCCTGGCGCTGGGCGTCGTTGAAGTAGGCCGGCACGGTGATGACGGCTTCGGTCACCGGCTCGCCCAGGTAGTCCTCGGCGGTCTTCTTCATCTTGCGCAGGATGTCGGCCGACACCTGCTGGGCCGAGATCTTCTTGCCGCGCACTTCCACCCAGGCGTCGCCGTTGTCGGCGGCCACGATGGAGTAGGGCATCAGGTCGATGTCCTTCTGCACTTCCTTTTCGGTGAACTTGCGGCCGATCAGGCGCTTGATGGCGTAGAGCGTGTTCTTGGGGTTGGTCACGGCCTGACGCTTGGCGGACGCGCCGACCAGCACCTCACCATCTTCCTGGTAGGCCACGATGGACGGCGTGGTGCGGGCACCTTCGCTGTTCTCGATCACCTTGGTGGTGTTGCCTTCCATGATGGACACGCAGCTGTTGGTGGTGCCCAGGTCGATGCCGATGATTTTTCCCATGTTGTTGCTCCGGTTTCGAAAGATTGGATAAGTGTGGGGGTGGGCTGTGGGCCCGTTGTGGAGGAAGTGTGGATAAGTCAGCCGGATTTCAAGGCCGGGGGTCCACGGATTTCCTGTGTTCTTCTTTATTTGGGGGCGGCCACGGTGACCAGCGCCGGGCGCAGCACGCGCTCGGCAATCAGGTAGCCCTTCTGCAGCACCGCCACCACGGTGTTGGGTTCCTGGTCGGCCGGCACCATGCTGATGGCCTGGTGCTGGTGCGGATCGAACTTTTCGCCCGCGGCCGGGGCGATGGCCACCACCTTGTGGCGGGTGAGGGCGCTTTGCAGCTGCTTGAGCGTGGCTTCCGAGCCTTCGCGGATCTGGGCCAGCGAGGCTTCCTGGATCGACAGCCCGGCCTCGAAGCTGTCGAGCACCGGCAGCAGGCTTTCGGCGAAGCTCTCGACCGCGAACTTGCGGGTCTTGGCGATTTCCTCGTCGGCACGGCGGCGGGCGTTCTCGGCTTCGGCCTTGGCCCGCAGGTACTGGTCGGCCAGGTCGGCGTTCTTGGCCTTGAGCTCGGCCAACTCGTTGGTCAGGGCGGCGAGGGCGTCGGCCTCGGCCACCGCAGCGGCGGCCAGGGCTTCCTCCGGGCTGTGGGCGGTATGGGAGGCGGTGGCCGCGGCTGGGTCGGCAGGGTTCTGGGCTTGGGTCATGTCAGGAGGTGCGGATGAATCAAAGACGATACGGGCCTGCAGGCAGTTGGGGATACCCCGGACCGATTCAAGAGACATCGAAACGAAAAACACACGCTCAAAAGTGCACTCAAAGCACAGCGGTGTGCCAGCGGTGGCGCCTCGGTGCTGCCCGAGGCCACCCATCAAGAGGCTGCGCCAGCTGCATGACGGGAGCCGAGGGCTCCCGTCATGCCATTGGACTGGCGAGAGCCATTACAGCGAATCGATGAAACTGCGCAGCTTGTCCGACCGGCTGGGGTGCTTGAGCTTGCGCACCGCCTTGCTCTCGATCTGGCGGATGCGCTCGCGCGTCACGTCGAACTGCTTGCCCACTTCTTCCAGCGTGTGGTCGGTGGACATCTCGATGCCGAAGCGCATGCGCAGCACTTTGGCTTCGCGCGGTGTCAGGCTGTCCAGAATTTCCTTGACCACTTCGCGCAAGCCGGCCTGCATGGCGGCGTCGATCGGCGCCGTGTTGGCCTGGTCTTCAATGAAGTCGCCCAGGTGCGAGTCGTCGTCGTCGCCAATGGGGGTTTCCATCGAGATCGGCTCTTTGGCGATCTTCATGATCTTGCGGATCTTGTCTTCGGGCATCTCCATCTTCTCGGCCAGGATGGACGCATCCGGTTCGAAGCCGTGCTCCTGCAGGTGCTGGCGGCTGATGCGGTTCATCTTGTTGATCGTCTCGATCATGTGCACCGGGATGCGGATGGTGCGCGCCTGGTCGGCAATGGAGCGGGTGATCGCCTGGCGAATCCACCAGGTGGCGTAGGTCGAGAACTTGTAGCCGCGGCGGTATTCGAATTTATCCACCGCCTTCATCAGGCCGATGTTGCCTTCCTGAATGAGGTCGAGGAACTGCAGGCCGCGGTTGGTGTACTTCTTGGCAATCGAGATCACCAGGCGCAGGTTGGCCTCGATCATCTCCTTCTTGGCGTCCCGCGAGGTGGATTCGCCCTGGTTCATCCGTTTGTGGATGTCCTTGAGGTGGGCCAGCGGGACGACCACGCTGTTCTGGATCGTGAGCAAGCCCTGCTGCAGTTCCTGGATCGGCGGGATGTTGCGCTCCATCACCGCGCTCCAGGGCTTGCCCGCCGCCGCTTCCTTTTCGACCCACTTGAGGTTGAGCAGGTTGTCCGGAAAGGCCGCAATGAACTTTTCCTGCGGCATGCCGCACTTGTCCACGATGATGCGACGCAACTCGCGTTCTTTCTTGCGCACGTCATCGACCTGACCGCGCAGGGTGTCGCAGAGCTTTTCAATCGCCTTGGCGGTGAAGCGGATGCTCATCAGCATTTCGGTGATGCCGACTTGTGTCTTGTGGTAGGTGGCGCTGCCGTAGCCTTCCTTGTCGTACACCTTGTGCAGCTTCTCGAACTGTGCACGGATCTTGTCGAAGCGGTCCAGCGCCTCGCGCTTGAGTTCTTCGAGCTTGCGCGTCAAGGCCTTGGAGCCGCCTTTGCCGTCGTCGTCGTCGGCTTCGTCGTAATCGTCAAAATCCTCTTCAGCGACGTAGTCGTCGGCCGCATCGGCATCGGCAAAGCCGTCGACCACGGTGGAAATCACCACCTTGCCTTCCCGGATGTCCTCGGCCATGGCCAGGATCTCGGCGATGGTCGCCGGACTCTCGCTGATGGCGGCCATCATGTCGTTGAGGCCACCTTCGATGCGCTTGGCGATTTCGATCTCGCCCTCGCGGGTGAGCAGTTCCACCGTGCCCATTTCGCGCATGTACATGCGCACCGGGTCGGTGGTGCGGCCAAACTCGCTGTCCACGGTCGACAGCGCGGCCTCGGCTTCCTCTTCGGCTTCTTCCTCGGTGGCGGCGGTCGGCCCGGAGCTCGACAGCAGCAGGGTTTCCGCATCAGGCGTCTGTTCATAGACAGCCACGCCCATGTCGTTGAGCAGCGAAACCACCACCTCCAGCGTCTCGGCCTCGACCAGTTTGTCGGGCAGGTGGTCGTTGATTTCGCCGTGCGTGAGGTAACCGCGTGTCTTGCCCAGCTTGATCAGGGTCTTCAGGCGTTCGCGGCGCAACTTGGCTTCTTCTTCGGAGAGGACGGTGTCGTCCAGACCGAACTCCTTCATCAGCGCACGTTCCTTGGCCTTGCTGATCTTCATGCGCAGCGGCTTGACCTTTTCGGCCGGTGCCGCTTCATCCACCGTTTCCTCCGGCAGTTCTTCGACCAGATCCTCTTCAATGTCGCTCAGGTCGGCATCGTCCAGATCGGCTGTTTTCTTGGCGGCTGTTGCGGGTTTGCGTCCGCGCTTGGCTGCCGGCTTTTCCGCTGGCTGCGCGGCCGTTGCTTTGGCGGCTCGTCCGGCTTTCTTGGCTGGGGTTGCGGGTTCGAGCGTGTCCACCGCATCGGGCGCGTCGACCTGCGGTTTGGTGGTCTTGGATGCTTTGGTGGTGGACTGTGCACCGGCCTTGGCGGTGGCCTTTGGGGTCACGCCAGCGGAAGCCTTCTGTTGTGGCTCCAGTGCAGCGGCCTGGGCCGTGGCTTTGCTGGGGGTTTTGGTGCTGGGCGCAGGCGTACTGGCTTTCTTCGCGGGCATGTGGGACCTCAAAAAACGCGGGAAGGGAACCGGCTGGGACACAAAAAACACCCAACAGACGCCATGAAAGGCGTTGTTCCGGGGTTTTTGTCTTCACGACGCACACACCTTTGCCGGCAAAGGTGGGCCCGCAAGAGGATGGGCGAACATTTGGTATGCAGTCCTTGCGGGTTGCCGTCGGAGCTCATGCCATGAGGTCCGAGGTGGCCGGGAACACGTTGTCCATGGCCCCGTTCGGGGTTTGGGCCGGGCCGGAGGTGCTGCTGTCGCGCTTGCGGTGATGTCAACCCTAAATTATACCGGCTGGGCCTGCTTTCAAGGCCTTGATGCGTTCATTGATCTCGCGCAGACGCTCGCGCGCAGCGGGGTCGTGCGCTGCCTGTTGCGTCAGGGCCTGGCTTTGGCGCATCAGGGCGTCCCGGCGCAGCAAGTCCATCACCCCCGCCAATTCCTGTTGTTCGGCTTCGGCGTCGGCGGCCACAGTAGCCTGTTCCACCTCGGCGCAAGCATAGGCCTCGAACGTCTGCCCGCGCAGGGCTTCGCGCAGTGCCGCCCAGTGCAGCGCGCCGTGTTCGTGCAGCATGGCTTCGAGCCAGGCAAACACCGGGCCGTGGGGGGCGGGCAGCTGGGCGAGCAGGGCATGGTCATCGGCCGAGAGGCGGTCCCAGGCACTGGCGTTGGCCAGCAGCAGGCCCACCGCGCGGTCTTCGCGGCTGCGGCTGGCGGTCTGGTGGCCCAGCATGCGGGGTGGCGTGGGCGGGACTTTGCGCCAGCCGTTGCGGCCTGCCACCCAGCCACCGCTGCGGCTGGACGGTGCGACCTGCGGGCGCCAGCTGCCATCGCTCGCCGGCGGGCGGTGGGTACCGGCTGTCCGCGCTGAATCGCTCTCGCCGGGGCTGCCCGCCGCGGTGGCGCCTGCCGCAGCGGGCGGGGTGCGATCTTCCCGCGGGCGGCGGTAACGGTCTTCGCGCTGCCACAGCTCCTGCAGGTCGGCACTGCCGATGCCGATTTTCTGCGCCAGCTCGCCGAGCAGCTGGCGTTTGAGAGCGCCGTCGGGCAGGGCGTTCCACAGGGGATGGGCTTGGCTGGACAAGCGGGCGCGCCCTTCGGCGGTGGCCAGTTCGCAGTCGGCGCTGGCGGCGTCGACGAGAAAGCGCGACAACGGCAGCGCCTGCTGTATGAGGGCTGCAAACGCGTCGGCCCCGTGTTCGCGGATGTAGCTGTCCGGGTCGTGCTCGGGTGGCAAAAACAGGAACTTGATGCGGCGGGTGTCGGTGGCCAGCGGCAGGGCGGCGTCCAGCGCCTTGCGCGCGGCCCTGCGGCCGGCGGCGTCGCCGTCAAAACTGAACACCACCGCGTCGGTGAAGCGCAGCAGCTTGCGTACATGGTCGGCGGTGCAGGCGGTGCCCAGGGTGGCCACGGCGTTGGCGAAACCCAACTGCGCCAGCGCCACGACGTCCATGTAGCCTTCGGTCACCAGGGCGTAGCCGTGCTGGCGGATGGCGGTGCGCGCCTCAAACAGGCCGTAGAGTTCGCGGCCCTTGCTGAAGACCGGTGTCTCGGGCGAATTGAGGTATTTGGGTTCGCCTTTGTCGAGCACCCGGCCGCCAAAGCCTATGCATTGGCCTTTGACATTGCGGATCGGAAACATGATCCGGTCGCGGAACCGGTCGTAGCGTTTTGCCTGGCCATCGGACCCCTTCTCGTCCTCGTGTTCGATCACCAGGCCCGCATCGACCAACAGTGGGTCGCTGTAGTCCGGAAAAACGCCGGCCAGGTGTCGCCAACCCTCGGGTGCGTACCCCAGGCCAAAGGTCTTGGCTATCTGTCCCGACAAGCCCCGGCCCTTGAGGTAAGCCACCGCGCGCGGCGTGGCTTTGAGGTCTTTTTGGTAAGCCTTGGCAGCCCTCTCCAGTACGTCCGTGAGTGTGGCTTGCTGTTGGCGCTGCTGAGCGGCGCGCTCGCGCTCCAGGGGGGGCACATCGTCCTCTGGCACCTGCAGACCGACCTGTGCGGCCAGGTCCTTTACCGCCTCCACGAAGCTCATGCCGGCGTGTTCCATCAGAAAGCCGATGGCGTTGCCATTGGCCCCGCAGCCAAAGCAGTGGTAGAACTGTTTGGCCGGGCTGACGCTGAACGACGGCGATTTTTCGCCGTGGAACGGGCACAGACCCATGAAATTGGCGCCGCCTTTCTTGAGCTGGACGTAGCGTCCCACCACGTCGACCACGTCGATGCGAGAGAGCAGTTCCTGGATGAAAGACTGGGGGATCGCCACGCGCGTATTTTCGCCCACGCCCTTGCGAAACAAGGGCACCCGCCTGGACAGCACGGTCTCCACCGCCGTGTCCGCACTGCCATACCGTCTTGGGGGTGCCGCTGGCTCATCGGTCGCCCATACAGCCTGGCAGCGGCCACAATCACAAAGGGGCATGCCTTGCGGCCGGTGGCAACGCTCCGGTCGGTGTACCGGGTTTGCGCGTGGTCAATCGGGTAGCCTTGCCCATGCGATAAGGTACTGGCCTATCGTCGAACCGAGCCTGCCCATGAGAGCCTTGCCATGACACCCGTGCCTCCGTTGGCCAACGCCGCCCCTGAACCGCCGTCCTGGCCATCCGATCCGGTGCACCAGTTGTCCCAATTGATGCGGGCCATCGAGGTGCAACAGCGCCAGCCGATCGTCAATCTGCCGGAGGCGCTGCTGGGTTTGCGTCTGCTGGACCTGCCCTCGCTGCAAGCCTTGCGAGCAGAAGACCCGGATCTGCTGCGCTCGCGCTCGCACGAACTGGTGGCCCGGCTGCTGTTGACCGAGGAGGAGTGGCACAGGGCCCTGGCCCATGTGGCGGGGGTGGTCGAGGTCGAGGTGCTGGGTTTTGAGCTCGGTCCCGACGCCTTTGACACCTTGCCGCTGCGCCAGGCCCATGCGCATGGCGTGGTGCCCTTGGGCATGGCGCATGAGCGTTTTTTTGTCGCCTCCTGGATGCCCACCAACAGCGAGTTGCAGCACACCCTGTGCACCGTCACGGGTCACACCGTTGCGCTGGTGTGGGGCAGCCGGGAAGCCATTGAGCGCCGACTGGAGGTGCAAGACCGCATCGAGCACAGCGGCCATGCCCATGGGCCGGCCGCGGTGGTGGCCGAGCTGCGTGAGCGCTTGTTGCCGGCTCAGCCTGCCAACGCGGCAAGCGGCGCACCGTCGGAACTGGACGAGCTGGTGATGCAGGCGATGGTGGAGGTGGGCACGGCGGCAGAGGCCGAGCAGATGGCCTCGGCCGCCGAGTCGGCCGGCATGGTGCGGCTGGTCAACCAGATGATCTCGCAGGCGCGGCAGGTGCGCGCTTCGGACATCCACATCGAGTCCAACCCCGGAGAGGCGCTGACGGCCATCCGCTTCCGGCGCGACGGCGATCTGGAGCCCTACCTCTGGCTGCCCGGCAAGCTGCGTGCGCCCCTGGTGTCGCGGCTGAAGATCATGGCCAAGCTGGACATTGCCGAGCGCCGCCGCCCGCAGGACGGCAAGATCGATTTCGCCGAATTTGGAGGCCAGCCGCTGGAACTGCGGGTGGCTGTCATGCCCACCCACGATGGGCTGGAAGACGTGGTGCTGCGCTTGCTGGAGTCGGCCAAACCGCTTCCCCTCTCACGCCTGGGTCTGCAGCCGCGGGATTTGCAGACGATTGCCAGTTTCTCGCAACGCACTTTTGGCCTGGTGCTGGCCGCAGGCCCCACCGGCTCGGGCAAGACGACAACGCTGCACTCGATGCTGGCCGAGGTCAACACAGCCGACAAGAAAATCTGGACTGCCGAGGACCCGATCGAAATCACCCAGGCGGGACTGCGCCAGGTGCAGATGAATGCCAAGATCGGCCTGACCTTCGCCAGTGCCATGCGCGGCTTTCTGCGCGCCGATCCCGACATCATCATGATCGGTGAAATCCGCGATGCGGAGACCGCCAAGATTGCGATCGAGGCATCGCTGACCGGGCACCTGGTGTTGTCCACTTTGCACACCAACAACGCCAGCGAAAGCGTGGTGCGGCTGCTGGACCTGGGCATGGACCCGATGAATTTCGCGGACTCGCTGCTGGGCATCGTGGCGCAACGGCTGGTGCGCGCCTTGTGCACCCACTGCGCGCGCGAACAGGAGCTGAGCGATCAGGACTGGCAGGCGCTGCTGCAGGAGTATTGCGAAGGCAGCCAGCTCAGCGAGCAGCAGGCGGCGGCCCGCCTGCTGGAGGCAGCCGGTGTTGCCCAGCCGCAAGCCGTGCGCATGCGCCACCCGGTGGGCTGTCCGCACTGTGACGGCAAAGGCTACAAGGGCCGCATCGGCATTTACGAAATTCTCCAGAACAGCCGCCTGATCCGGCCGCTGATACAGCAGCAGGCGCGGCCGGCCGATATTTTCGACACCGCCGTGGCCGAAGGCATGCGCAGCCTGCGCCACGACGCGCTGGAGAAGGTGGTGCAGGGGCGGCTGGATTTGAAGCAGGCGCGGGTGGCCTACCGCTGAGGGGGCTGCGTGGCGGTTGTTGGCTGTGGCAGGGTCGCGCCGATCCGTTCAAACCTGTTCAACACACCTCGGGCAACAAAAAACCCGCTGGGCGACCAGCGGGTTTTTCGGGCAACGCGTGAGGGCGTGAGGCAGGCGATCACTTCAGGGAAAGCACCCAGGTGGCCAGCTTTTTGGCGTCGGCTTCGTTGACCTGCGGATTGGCCGGCATGGGAATGGCACCCCACACACCCGAGCCGCCCTTGATGATCTTCGCAGCCAGCATGTCCACCGCTTTGGCGTTGCCGGCGTACTTTTTGGCAACGTCCTTGTAGGCGGGGCCGACCAGTTTTTTGTCCGCCGCGTGGCAGGCCATGCAGTTTTTGCTCTTGGCCAGGGCCTCGTCGGCCATGGCAGGGGCAGAGACGGCGGCCACAGCGGCCATAATCAGAAGAGCGCGTTTCATGGGAAGGTGTCCTTGAGGGTGTGAGCGAACGACTCGCTCTTTAGAATTCTATCCAGATGGCCTGGTCTGGCCGGCGTTCTTACAGATACTTGCCGGCTTCACCATCGCTTTACCGGAGGGTGTGATGTATTTGCTGGTGGCAGGTTTGGTGTTGTTGGTGCTCAAGGTCCAACAAATTGGCTGGGTGGCCGACTGGTCCTGGTGGTGGGTGCTGTCTCCGTTTGCCATGGCCGTGGCCTGGTGGTCCTGGGCCGACGGCAGCGGCTACACCAAGCGCAAGGCAGTGGAAAAAATGGAGCAAAAAAAGCGCGAGCGCATCGAAAAGCAACGCGAAGCGCTGGGCGGCAAGCCCAAGCGGCGTTGAACCCTCCGCCCCATTAACCCGCTGCCGAATGCGGCTGTCGCGGCCGGCATTGTCTGCACTGCCAGATAATCGAAGGCTGCATCCCGTTCAGTCCCACCGACACCCAGGTTCCACCATGCCCGCCTACCGTTCCAAAACTTCCACCGCCGGCCGCAACATGGCTGGCGCCCGTGCCCTCTGGCGTGCCACCGGCATGAAAGATGGCGACTTTTCCAAGCCGATCATCGCCATTGCGAACTCGTTCACCCAATTTGTGCCCGGCCATGTGCACCTGAAAGACCTGGGGCAGTTGGTGGCGCGCGAGATCGAAGCCGCCGGTGGCGTGGCCAAAGAGTTCAACACCATCGCGGTCGACGACGGCATTGCCATGGGCCATGACGGCATGTTGTATTCGCTGCCCAGCCGCGAGCTGATCGCCGACGCCGTCGAATACATGGTCAATGCCCACTGCGCCGATGCGCTGGTGTGCATTTCCAACTGCGACAAGATCACCCCCGGCATGCTGATGGCGGCGATGCGGCTGAACATCCCGGTGGTGTTCGTTTCCGGCGGGCCGATGGAAGCGGGCAAGGTGCGCCTGGCCAACCCCCAGACGCAGACCGTGCAGTTCAAGAAGCTCGACCTGGTGGACGCCATGGTCATGGCGGCCGACAGCAAGGTCAGCGAAGCCGATCTGGCCGAAGTCGAGCGCTCGGCCTGCCCGACCTGCGGTTCCTGCTCGGGCATGTTCACCGCCAACTCCATGAACTGTCTGGCCGAGGCCCTGGGCCTGGCGCTGCCGGGCAACGGCACGGTGCTGGCCACGCACGCCGACCGCGAGCAGCTGTTCAAGCGCGCCGGCCGCCTGGCGGTGCAGCTGTGCCAGCGCTACTACGAGCAGGGTGACGAGTCGGTGCTGCCACGCAGCATGGGCTTCAAGGCTTTTGAGAACGCGATCACCCTGGACATCGCCATGGGCGGGTCGACCAACACCATCCTGCACCTGCTGGCCATCGCACAGGAGGCGCAGATCGACTTCACCATGGCCGACATCGACCGCCTCTCGCGCGTCGTGCCGCAGCTGTGCAAGGTGGCGCCCAACACCGACAAGTACCACATCGAAGACGTGCACCGCGCGGGCGGCATCATGGCCATTCTGGGTGAGCTTGACCGCGCCGGGCGGCTGCACACCGATGTGCCCACCATCCATGCCCGCACCCTGAAGGACGCACTGGACCAGTGGGACGTCGCCCGCAACCCCTCGGACGCGGTCAAGACTTTCTACATGGCCGGCCCTGCCGGCATCCCCACGCAGGTGGCTTTCAGCCAGTCGACCCGCTGGCCCGGCCTGGACCTGGACCGTGCCCAGGGCTGCATCCGCTCGGTGGAGCATGCCTACTCGCAGGAGGGGGGGCTTGCAGTGCTGCGCGGCAACATCGCCGTCGACGGCTGCGTGGTCAAGACCGCGGGTGTGGACGAGTCCATCCTGGTGTTCGAAGGCTCGGCCTACGTGACCGAATCGCAGGACGAAGCCGTGGCCGACATCCTGGACGACAAGGTCAAGGCCGGTGATGTGGTGGTCGTGCGCTACGAAGGCCCCAAGGGTGGTCCCGGCATGCAGGAAATGCTCTATCCCACCAGCTACATCAAGTCCAAGGGCCTGGGCAAAGCCTGTGCGCTGCTGACCGACGGGCGCTTTTCCGGCGGCACCTCGGGCCTGTCCATCGGCCACGTCTCGCCCGAGGCGGCGGCCGGTGGTGCCATTGGCCTGGTGCGCCAGGGCGACCGCATCCGCATCGACATTCCCAACCGCAGCATCAATGTGCTGGTGAGCGACGAGGAACTGGCCCGCCGCCGCGCCGAGCAGGACGCACAAGGCTGGAAGCCCGCCCAGCCGCGCCCGCGCAAGGTGTCGGCTGCCCTCAAGGCCTACGCCCTGCTGGCCACCTCGGCCGACAAGGGCGCGGTGCGCAACCTGTCGATGCTGGGTGACTGACGCCTGGTGATCCGGCCGCAACAGCCTCCTCGGAGGCTGTTTCTTTTTCCGCCCGCGCGAAGCCCTGCGGCACCGATCCGGGCCGTGCGACGTGCACAATCGCCAGCCATGTTGACCCATCCCCAGATCGATCCTGTCGCCCTGCAACTGGGCCCCCTGGCCATTCATTGGTATGGCCTGACCTATTTGGCGGCTTTCGCGCTGTTTGTGCTGCTCGGGCGCGCCCGGCTGCGGCACGAGCCGTTTGCATCCCTCCGCCAGCCGCGCACCTGGGAGCCGCGCGATGTGGAGGACATCCTGTTCCTGGGCGTCATGGGGGTGGTGGTGGGCGGGCGCCTGGGTTATTGCCTGTTCTACAAGCCCGCCTACTACCTCAGCCATCCGCTGGAGATTTTTGCCATCTGGCAGGGCGGCATGAGCTTCCATGGCGGCATGCTCGGCGTGTTCGTGGCCATGCTGTGGTACGCGCGCAGCCGCCAACGCCCCTGGCTGCAGGTGATGGACTTCGTGGCGCCGTGCGTGCCCACCGGTCTGGCGGCCGGGCGGGTGGGCAACTTCATCAACGGCGAACTCTGGGGTCGGGTGGCCGACCCGTCGCTGCCCTGGGGCATGGTCTTTCGCGGCGCTGGCGATCTGCCACGCCATCCGTCGCAGTTGTATCAATTTCTCATGGAGGGTCTGCTGCTGTTCGTGCTGCTGTGGCTGTATGCGCGCCAGCCGCGGGCGACCGGCCAGGTGAGCGCCGCCTTTCTGTTCGGCTACGGCGTGTGCCGCTTCATCGCCGAATTCTTCCGCGAGCCCGATGCACACCTGGGCCTGCTGTCGCTGGGCATGAGCATGGGTCAGTGGCTGTGTGTCCCCATGATCCTCGGGGGTGTGGTGCTGTGGGTCTGGGCCGGGCGCCGCGCGGCGGTTTGAGGCCGAACCGCGTGGGTGGCGCCTCGAAGGCCGCTGAGCGGGCCTGCGTGTCACCCCCGATGCTGCTGCTGGCGGCCGTATGTGCACAATGTCTGCGGCCGGTCACCGTCGCGGTGTGCCGGTGATTCCCCACAACATCGGAGACAAGACATGAACAGCAACTTTCCCCGTCGCCGCCTGCTGCAGGCAGCCCTGGCGTCCGCTGCGGGCGCACCCTGGCTGGCCTGGGCGCAGGCCGGCTGGCCCAGCAAACCCGTCACCATGATCGTGCCGTTCCCGGCGGGCGGCGGTACGGATGCGTTTGCACGCCCCCTGGCCGCACAGTTTGCGCGCCTCGCGGGCAAGAACATGGTCATCGACAACCGCGGTGGTGCCGGTGGCACGCTGGGGGCTGGCGTCGCCGCCCGCGCTGCGGCCGATGGTTACACCTTGTTCATGGGCGCGGTGCACCACACCATTGCCCCCAGCATGTACCCGCGGCTGGACTACGACCTCGAGCGCGACCTGGTGCCCTTGATCCTGGTGGCCAGCGTGCCGCAGGTGCTGGTGGTCAACACCAGGAAGCATGGCAACCTCGACTTCAAGGCCTTCCTCGCTGAGATCAAAGCCAACCCGGGCAAACTCAACTACGGTTCGGCCGGCAGCGGCACCTCGCACCACCTGGCTGGCGAGCTGTTCAAGCAGCAGAGCAAGACTTTCATCACCCACATTCCCTACCGCGGCGCCGGTCCGGCGCTCAACGATCTGATCGCTGGCAATGTGGACATGATGTTCGACGGCCTGGGGTCGTCGGCCGGCCACATCAAGGGCGGCCGCATCAAGGCGCTGATGGTCTCGGGCACCCAGCGCAACCCGGCCTTCCCCGATGTGCCCTGCGCGGCCGAACTGGGCCTGCCCGACTACACCGTGACCACCTGGTACGGCATCTGGGCACCCAAGGGTACGCCGGCCGATGCACAGACCCGCGCCATCGAGGAGATCCGCAAGGCGGTGCAGGCCGACGACGCCAAGGCCGTCTGGGCGGCGCAGGGTGCCGCGTTCCCGAACCTGACCGGCGCCCAGTTCGACGCCTTCGTCAAGGCCGAGCTGCGCAAGTGGTCCCAGGTGGTCAAAGCCTCGGGCGCCAAACTCGACTGATCGATCGACCTCGCCCCAGCGCATGTCCGGACACGTCCACCTGAGCACCGAACACGCGGTCGCCTGCGTCACCCTGAGCAACCCGTCCAAGTTCAACGCCATGTCGCGCGCGATGTGGCGTGAACTGCGACGGGTGTTCCTGTCGCTGCAGGCCGACCCGTCGGTGCGCGCGGTGGTCGTGGCCGGGGAGGGCGGGCATTTTTGTGCCGGTGGCGACATCGCGGAATACACCGACTTTCGTTTCCACCCCAAGGGCCTGCACGACTTCCACGAGAACGACGTGTGGGGCGGCCTCTCGGCCCTGCTGGCCTGTGATTTGCCCATCGTGGCGCAGATCGAGGGCCACTGCATGGGTGCCGGGGTGGAGATCGCCAGCTGCTGCGACATCCGCCTGGCGGGGCAGGGCGCGCGCTTCGGTGCGCCGATCGCCAAGCTGGGCTTTCCCATGGCGCCGCGCGAGGCCGAACTGGTCACCCGCGAACTGGGCCTGGCCACCGCCCGCCAGATGCTGCTGGAGGCGGCCGTGCTGGACGCGCCCACGCTGCTGGCGCGTGGCTTCCTGCATGCGGTGCTGCCCGATGCCGACGTGGCCGCCGAGGTGGCGCAGCGCGCCGCCCGCATGACCCGCCTGTCGCCGCAGGCCGCCCGGCTCAACAAGCAGGCGCTGCGCGCGCTGGCGCACGGTCAGCCCGCCCAGACGCTGGTGGCCACCGCCTACGACTATGCCGACAGCGCCGAGCACCGCGAAGGCATTGCGGCCTTCCTGGCCAAGCGGCCGCCGGTTTTCTGACCCTTTCTTCCCGCCGAAGACCATGAACAACCAGAACCTGTTCGTCGCGCTGCGCGACGCTTTCCCCGCCGACCTCGACCGCCCGGCGGTCGAGACCGACAACGGCCTCGTCTACACCTGGCGCGACCTGGACCGCGCCACGGCCATGATGGCCAACCTGCTCGATTCGCTCGACCTGCCGCCGGCCTCGCGCATCGCGGTGCAGGTGGAAAAGTCGGTCGAAGCCATGGTGCTGTACCTGGCCACACTGCGCGCCGGACACGTGTTCCTGCCGCTGAACACCGCCTACCAGAGCGGCGAGATCGAGTATTTCATCGGCAACGCCGAACCCGCGGTGGTGGTCTGCAGCCCGAAGAACCACGGCTGGGTCAGCAAGATCGCCTTCACCGCCGGCACGCAGTACGTGTTCACCCTGGGCGATGACCGCACCGGCAGCCTGCTCGATCGCGCCGCGCACCACAGCGAACGCCACACACCAGCGCTGCGGCAGGACGACGACCTGGCCGCCATTCTCTACACCAGCGGCACCACCGGCCGCAGCAAGGGCGCCATGCTCACCCATGGCAACATGCGCAGCAACGCGCTGATGCTGCGCGACTACTGGCAATGGCAGCCCGACGATGTGCTGATCCACGCGCTGCCCATCTTCCACGTGCACGGCCTGTTCGTGGCCATCCACGGCGCCCTCATCAACGGCAGCAAGATGATCTGGCTGGGCAAGTTCGACCCGAAGCTGGCCATCAGCAAGTTTTCCGAGGCCACGGTTTTCATGGGCGTGCCCACGCTGTATGTGCGCATGCTGGCCGAGCCGTCGCTGACCCAGGCACAGGCTGCCCACATGCGTCTGTTCATCTCGGGTTCGGCGCCGCTGCTGATCGAAACTTTCAGCGACTGGCAGGCGCGCACCGGTCACACCATTCTGGAGCGTTACGGCATGAGCGAAACCGTGATGCTGACCTCCAACCCCTGCGGGGCAGATGCGCGCTACCGTGGCGCCACCGAGCGGCGCGGTGGCACGGTCGGCTTCCCCTTGCCAGGGGTGGATCTGCGCATCGTGGACGATGCGGGCCAGCCGGTGCCCACGGGCGAGATCGGTGGCATCCAGGTGCGCGGGCCCAATGTGTTCAAGGGTTACTGGCGCATGCCAGAAAAAACCGCCGAGGAGTTCACCGCCGACGGATTCTTCAAGACCGGGGATGTGGGCCGGCAGGGCGCCGACGGTTACGTGACCATCGTGGGCCGCAGCAAGGACCTGATCATCTCCGGCGGCTACAACGTCTACCCGGCGGAGATCGAGGGCACCATCAACGAGATGCCCGGTGTGGCCGAAAGCGCGGTGGTCGGCGTGCCGCATGCAGACTTTGGCGAGGTGGGCGTGGCGGTGGTGATCGCCAAACCCGGCGCCACCGTGGACCCGGAACGGGTGATTGCCGAACTCAAGGCCAGGCTGGCCAACTTCAAGATTCCCAAGCGTTGCGTGCTGGTCGATGAGCTGCCGCGCAATACCATGGGCAAGGTGCAGAAGAACCTGCTGCGCGAGCAGTACAAAGGCACGTTCGCCTGAACGGGAAAACGCGCTGCGGCGTGCCACCGGAGCGCGTGAACGACACCAACAGCACGGTGGAGCCGCCCTTTAACCTGCCTGCGGTGGCAGGCGGCAGCGCGTTCAGGCCGGGCCACCCTCGTCGCCCCTTGAGGGGCAACGCCGCAGGCGGCGCGGGGCTTACCTCAGCACCAGCACCGGGATGTGGGAGTGGGTGAGCACCTGCTGGGTCTCGCTGCCCAGCAGCAACCGCTTGATGCCCTTGCGGCCATGCGAGGCCATGACGATCAGGTCCACCTTGTTGCGTTTGGCGGCGGCCATGATGGCCTCGGCGATCAGGTCCGATTTGACGGTGATGGGCTTGACCTTGACCTCGCGCTTCTGGCCGGCCGCCTTGACGGCGTTGACCGCCTGCATGGCTTCCTCTTGCCACTGCTTTTCGATGCGTGCCACCTCGGCGGCAGCCAGCGCAACCCCACCTTCGAAATAGGTCTGCGGGTAGCGCGGCACCACCTTCAGGGCCACGACTTCGGCGCCGGTGATGTCGGCCAGGCCAAGGGCGTGCTCCACGGCCATGTTCGAGAGTTTGGATCCGTCGGTGGCGACCAGAATGCGCTTGTACATGGAGGTTCCTCAAAAAGCTGCAGGGAAGGCGTAGGGTAGCCCTGTAGGCCCCCGGATCGATTGACATACATCAAGCGCATGAAACCCCCGGTGAACTACCCTCGGCGCATGAAAGAGGCCACCGTGTGGCCCCCGGTGGGGCCTTCCAATCTGCAGCCCCAGTCTGTCCCCCATGTGCCGAAAGTGCCGGAGCCCTCCGGTGCGGCAGATGCCGGGTCCGGGGGTATCTTTGGCGCCCATCGCGGGCCGCTGACCGTCACCGACGACTTTGCCGTGCTCGACGATCCGGTCGAGCAGCAGGACTTCACCCAATACCACGACGACGAGAACGGCCGCACCGCCGAATCGGTGCTGATGGTGCAAGGCATGTACTGCGCGGCCTGTGCCGATACGGTGGAATGCGCCTTGCAGGGGTTGCCGGGTGTGCAGAGCGCGCAGGTGCATGCCGCCACGCGGCGCCTGACCGTGCGCTGGGACCCGCAGCAAACCCGCATGTCGAGCCTGGCCCAGGTGGTGGGCGAAACCGGTTACCGCCTGCTGCCCTTGCAGCAGGCCCTGTCCATCAGTGAGCGCCTGCGCGAGACGCGCCAGGCGCTGTGGCGCCTGTTCGTGGCCGGTTTCTGCAGCATGCAGGTCATGATGTACGCATGGCCCTCCTATGTGGCAGCGCCCGGCGAGATTCCCGATGACATCAACCAGCTGCTGCGCTGGGCGTCGTGGTTGCTGACGCTGCCGGTGGTGTTTTTTGCCAGCGGGCCGTTCTACGCCGGCGCCTGGCGCGACCTCAAGCGCGGGCGCATCGGCATGGACACGCCGGTGACCATCGGCATTCTGGTCACCTTCCTCGTCAGCTCGGCGGCCACCTTCGCGCCGCACGGGCCGTGGGGGCACGAGGTGTGGTTCGACTCGGTGACCATGTTCGTGTTCTTCCTGCTGGGCGGCCGCTACCTCGAATTCAAGGCGCGTGACCGTACCGCCGGGGCGCTGGACGTGCTCATGAACCGCCTGCCGGACCTGTGCGACCGCCAGCAGGCGGACGGGACGTTTGAAGCCGTCTCGGTGCGCCGGCTGGCCGTCGGTGATGTGGTGCGCGTGCAGGCGGGCCAGGCCTTCCCGGGCGACGGTGCGCTGCTCAGCGAATCGGCCACGGTGGACGAAGCCCTGCTGACGGGGGAGTCGCACCCGGTCACCCGGCGCGAGGGTGAGGCGGTCGTGGCCGGCAGCTTCAACCTGGCTGGCCCAGTGCTGCTGAGAGTTGCACGACTGGGGCGGGACACGCGGTTCGCGCAGATCGTCGCACTGATGGAGAAGGCGTCCACCGAGAAGCCGCGTCTGGCCATCCTGGCCGACCGCATCGCGGCGCCGTTTCTGGTGTTCGTGGTGCTGGCGGCCCTGTTGGCAGGTTTCTACTGGTGGCAGATCGATCACACCAAGGCGCTGGCGGTGGCGGTCTCGGTGCTCATCGTCACCTGCCCCTGTGCCCTGTCGCTGGCCACACCGGCGGCCATGCTCAGCGGCGCGGGCGCCTTGGCGCGCGAGGGCATTCTGGTGCGGCGTCTGCAGGCCTTCGAGACCCTGTCGCAGGTGGGTGCCGTGGTGTTTGACAAGACCGGCACGCTCACCCATGACCGTCTGCTGCTCGCTGGCGTGCAGACGCGCGAGGGCATCGATACCCGCCGGGCTCTTGATCTGGCGGTGGCGCTGGCGCAGGGCTCGCTGCACCCGGCGTCGCGCGCCCTGGTGCAGGCCCGCGCCGAGCAGACCGGCGAAGCACTGCTGCCCCTGACCCAGGTGACCGAAACGGCCGGGCAGGGCCTGCAGGGCCAACAGGCCGACGGCGGCTGGCTGCGACTGGGCTCGGCGGCCTTTTGCGGCCTGCAGGGGTTGTCATTTGGTGTGGATGGCGATGCACCCCGCGTGCACCTGGCCGACCCGCAGGGCTGGCTGGCCACGTTCGTGCTGCAAGAGGGCTTGCGCGCCGATGCTGCGGCGGCGGTGCAGGCGCTGCGTGCCCTCGGCATCCAGACCCGGCTGCTCTCCGGTGACCGCGAGGCCGCCGCCCGGCAGGTGGGCGCCCAGGTGGGGGTGGATCAGGTGATGGCCGGGGCCACCCCCGAACAGAAACTGGCCGAAGTCGAGCGCCTGCAGCAGCAGGGGCTGCGGGTGGCCATGGTGGGCGACGGTCTTAACGACGGCCCGGTGCTGGCCCGGGCCGACACCTCATTCGCGCTGGGCCATGCCGCACCGCTGGCACAGGCCCAGTCCGATTACGTGATCCAGAGCGGGCAGGTGATGGATGTCGTGCGCACACTGCAAATGGCCCGCGCCACCATGCGCACGGTGCGCCAGAACCTGCTCTGGGCCGCGCTGTACAACGCGGTGGCCATTCCGCTGGCCCTGGTGGGCTGGATGCCGCCCTGGCTGGCCGGGCTGGGCATGGCGGGTAGCTCGCTGCTGGTGATCGGCAACGCCCTGCGCCTGTCCTCCAAAGGTTCATCGTTGCGCTCAGACGACGGCATGGGCGTCGATGCGACCGCGTGACACCCCCTTGCTTTTCCTTCATCGGTAACCCGTTCAACAGGACACAACCATGGACATCCTGTATCTGCTGATTCCGCTCTCTGTGCTGCTGGTCTTCGTGATCATCGGCGTGTTCTGGTGGGCCCTGAATGCGGGGCAGTTCGACAACATCGAGCGAGAGGGAAAGCGCATTCTCGGTGGCGATTGACTTAAGTCAAAGAAGCCGAAGGCGCCAGTCAGCACACTCGACCGCAGTGACATTGATGAGGAGTTCTTTATGTCCGTGACAACAAAGACCGGCCAGCCGGCGGTCTACAACGACGGTGTGGTGCGCGGGTTCGCCATCATGTCCGTGATCTATGGCGTGGTCGGCATGTTGGTGGGCGTGATCATCGCGGCCCAGCTGACCTGGCCTGAGCTGAACATGGGGATCGAATGGATCACCTACGGTCGTCTGCGGCCGCTGCACACCAACGCGGTGATCTTCGCCTTTGGCGGTTCCGCGCTGTTTGCCACCAGCTACTACGTGGTCCAGCGCACCTGCCACACGCCGCTGTTCTCCAACGGGCTGGCCTGGCTGACCTTCTGGGGCTGGAACCTGGCCATCGTGGGCGCCGTCGTGTCCCTGCCCATGGGCTGGACGCAAGGCAAGGAATACGCAGAACTCATCTGGCCGATCGACCTGCTGATCACCGTGGTGTGGGTCGCCTACGCCGTGGTCTTCTTCGGCACCGTCGGTATCCGCAAGGTGCGCCACATCTACGTGGCCAACTGGTTCTTCGGCGCCTACATCATTGCGGTGGCGCTGCTGCACATCTTCAACAACATCTCCATCCCAACCAGCGCGACCCACTCCTACTCGGCCTACGCTGGCGTGCAGGACGCGATGATCCAGTGGTGGTACGGCCACAACGCGGTGGGCTTCTTCCTGACCGCCGCCTTCCTGGGCATGATGTATTACTTCATCCCCAAGCAGGCCGAGCGTCCGGTGTACTCGTACCGCCTGTCGATCGTGCACTTCTGGGCCCTGATCTTCACCTATATGTGGGCCGGTCCCCACCACCTGCACTACACCGCACTGCCGGACTGGACCCAGTCGGTCGGCATGGTCTTCTCACTCATCCTGCTGGCCCCCAGCTGGGGCGGCATGATCAACGGCATCATGACCCTCTCGGGTGCCTGGCACAAGCTGCGTGACGACCCCATCCTGCGCTTCCTGATCGTGTCCCTGTCGTTCTACGGCATGTCCACCTTCGAAGGCCCGATGATGTCCATCAAGACCGTCAACGCCCTGTCGCACTACACCGACTGGACCGTCGGCCACGTGCACTCCGGCGCCCTGGGCTGGGTGGGTCTGGTGTCCATGGGTTCGCTGTACTACCTGATCCCGCGCCTGTTCGGCCAGAAGAAGATGTACTCGGTGCCCGCCATCGAGATCCACTTCTGGATCGCCACCATCGGCATCGTGCTGTACATCGCCGCCATGTGGATCGCCGGTGTCATGCAGGGCCTGATGTGGCGCTCGGTCAACCCCGACGGCAGTCTGACCTACACCTTCGTGGAATCGGTCAAGGCGACCTTCCCCTTCTACGTGATCCGCCTGCTCGGTGGTGTGCTGTACCTCGGCGGCATGATCCTGATGCTGTGGAACGTGGTCATGACCGCACGCCAGGGCCGTGCCGAAAACGCACCGGTTCTGGTGCCTGCCCACGCCTGAGGAGAGCAAGAAAATGGCAAGCAAAGAGCAACTCTCCGGCCACGCCCGGATCGAGACCAGCAACTTCCTGATGATCGTCCTCATCACCCTCGTGGTGGCAGTGGGTGGTCTGGTGGAAATCGTTCCCCTGTTCTTCCAGAAATCGACCACCCAGCCCGTCGAGGGCCTCAAGCCCTACAGCGCGCTGCAGCTGGCCGGTCGTGACGTGTACGTCAGCGAAGGCTGCTACAACTGCCACTCGCAGATGATCCGTCCCTTCCAGGCCGAGACGCTGCGTTACGGCCCGTACTCGGTGGCTGGCGAGTTCGTGTACGACCGTCCTTTCCAGTGGGGCTCCAAGCGCACCGGTCCGGACCTGGCCCGTGTGGGTGGCCGTTACAGCGACGAGTGGCACCGTGTGCACCTGACCAACCCGCGTGACGTGGTTCCCGAGTCCAACATGCCCGCCTACCCCTTCCTGGCGACCAAGCTGGTGGACGCCGCCAGCATGCCCAAGCGCATGGAGGCGCTTCGCATGCTGGGTGCCCCCTACACCGACGAGGAAATCGCCAAGTCGGTCGAGGACACCAAGGGCAAAACCCAGATGGAGGCGGTGATCGCCTATCTGCAGGTCCTCGGTACCGCTCGCAGCGCCGTCAAGCCGGCAGCGTCGGCGGTGGCATCGAACCAGTAACGGGTCACGCACATGGATATCAACGATCTGCGCAGCATCGTCACGGTGGTCAGCCTGCTGACCTTCGTGGGCATCGTGGTCTGGGCATGGTCCAAGCGCAATCAGTCCCGTTTTGACGAGGCAGCCCAGCTGCCCTTCAAGGACGACTGATCCGCCCCACCAAGAAGAGAAACATCATGAGCGACTTTACGAGCAACTTCTGGAACATCTATGTGGCGGGCCTGACCCTGGTCAGCATCATCGCCTGCCTGGTTCTGCTCTGGATCAGTGGCACCACGAAGGCAGCCACGGTGCACGACAACTCCACCGGTCACGTCTGGGACGGCGACCTCAAGGAGCTGAACAACCCGCTGCCCAAGTGGTGGGTGTACCTGTTCATCATCACCTGCGTGTTCGCGCTGGCCTATGGTCTGCTGTACCCCATGTTCGGCAAGTACCAGGGCATGCTGGGCTGGTCCTCGCACGGCCAGCACGCTGCCGAGGTGAAGAAGGTCGAGAATGCCATCGCCCCGATCTATGCCAAGTACAGCGGCATGAAGCCGGAAGAGATCGCAGCCGACGCCCAGGCCATGGCCATTGGTGAGCGACTGTTCATGAACTACTGCGCCCAGTGCCATGGTTCTGATGCTCGCGGTGCCAGGACCTTTCCCAACCTCGCCGACGGCGACTGGCTCGGCGGCACCGGACATGCCTACATCCAGACCACGATCGGTCAGGGCCGTACTGGCGTGATGCCGCCGATGGCCGCAGCGGTCGGGTCCGCAGAAGATGTGCGCAACGTTGCCCACTACGTGCTGAGCCTGTCGGGCAGTCCGAGCGACGCCGCCCGCGTTGCACAGGGCAAGGAAAAGTTTGCGGCTTGCGCGGCCTGCCATGGCGCGGACGGCAAAGGCATGCAGGCCGTGGGTGCCCCCAATCTGACCGACGACATCTGGCTGCATGGCTGGGGTGAAGAGGCCATCATCAAGGCCATCAACAACGGCATCACCAACCAGATGCCGGCCCAGGCCGCGCTGCTCAACGAAGCCCAGATCAACGTGTTGGCGTCTTACGTCTGGGGCCTTTCAAACAAGAAAGCTGCCCAGTAAGCGGCCAGCACAAGAGCGGTGTTGCGGCACCGCTCTTTTTTTGCCCGGCCGACCCGGTGCGTAAGCACGAAAAAAGCCAGCGCTCCCGTGCCACGTTGATTAGACTTCCAGGATTGACCGCCATGCTTGCAGCCATGAACCCAGCATCCCGTCCGAATTCCCGTCCCGCCAGGTCCAGTGCATGGTGGCGCGAGCCCATCATGTGGATGGTCGTCGGCGGCCCGCTGGTGGTCGTGGTGGCTGGCATAGCCACCGCCGTGATTGCTGTCAAAGGTGCCGACCCGGTGCTCGACAAGGAAGCTTTCGAGAGAGATCTCAAGGCTGCGACGGCCAGCCTGGACGGGCAGGCCAAGACAGAGGCCCTGATCAAACTCACCCCGGCGCACCAGGCCCGCAACCACGCCGCCTCGCCCGTGGTACCCAAAGCACCCTGACGCGGCTTCATCCATTGGCTGCTGCTGTCGGCGCGTGAGGGCAGCGAAGCACCCCGCCCCAGAGACACGAACGACACAGGAGACGACATGAGCGCACAACGTTGGATGTGGATTGCCTGGCCAGCCTTTCTGGTGGCTGCGGTGCTGGAAATGATCGTTTTCGCCTTCATCGACCCCAGCGAATTGCACTGGTCAGGCCATTCCCTGGATCTTTAGCGTGAGGCGGTCTACACCATCACCTTCTTTCTCTTCTGGGGGGGTGCCATGGCCTCCAGCGCCCTGACGACGCTGCTGTCCATGTCGCCCTTCGAGGTCAACCGCTGCCCGGTCCCCCTTGAGCAGCGTCCTTCGGACTGTGCCCGCAACGGTGGGTGCTGCTGAGACGGCAGGCGCTTTCGTAGGACCACAAAAAACGCCCCGCCAGCCTCACGCTGGCGGGGCGTTTTGTTTGCGGGGCGGCGATCAGCGGCAGGGTTGCGGGTTGACGATCAGGCGCAGCGCATCGGTGTTCTTGATGTGCACATAACGCTGCTTGACTTCGATGATGTCTTCCTCGACGAACTTCGAGAAGGTGCGGCTGACGGTTTCGAGTTTCATGCCCAGGTAGCTGCCGATTTCCTCTCGGGTCATGCGCAGGATGAGCTCCGACTGCGAAAAGCCGCGGGCGTGCAGGCGCTGGACCAGGTTCAGCAGGAAGGCCGCCAGCCGCTCCTCGGCGCGCATGCTGCCCAGCAACAGCATCACCGAGTGGTCGCGCACGATCTCGCGGCTCATGATCTTGTGCACATGGTGCTGCAGCGTGGTGAACTCGCGCGAGAGTTCCTCCACTTGGTCAAAGGGCATGACACACACCTCGGCGTCTTCCAGGGCGATGGCATCACAGGAGTGTCGGTCGCTCACAATGCCGTCCAGGCCGATGATCTCGCCGGTCATCTGGAAACCCGTGACCTGGTCGCGTCCGTCTGCGGTCGTCACGCAGGTTTTGAAGAAACCCGAACGCACCGCGTACAGCGATGTGAAACGGTCACCGGTATTGAAAAGTGCCGTTCCCCGCTTGATGCGCCGGCGGGATGAAATGACGCTGTCGAGCTTGTTGATCTCTTCGGGATTGAGCCCCATGGGCAGGCACAGCTCCCGCAGATTGCAGCTGGAGCAGGCGACTTTGATGCTGTGAACGTCCATAAATATCCCGGCGAATGCCTGCAAAGCTTAACCCATCGCTCGCCAGGGTGTCGAGAAAGGGCCTGTGAAACGCGGGCTTGTACCGCGCAGGCGGCAGACCAGCCGGTTCCGGGTTCGTTTGACCAAGATCAAGGGTACCGCAGCGGCGATGCGGCACAGTCAAACATCGAATTGGAGATCGTTTGTGAGTCATGTTATTTCCGACGAACTGCTCAGGCGGTTCGACATCCCCGGTCCCCGGTACACCTCCTACCCGACGGCCGACCGTTTTGTCGAGGCCTTCACCGAGGCCGACTACATCCAGGCGCTGGAGCAGCGGCGCGCGGGTTCGCTGGCCCTGCCGCTGTCCCTCTACATTCACATTCCGTTCTGCGAGTCGGTCTGCTACTACTGCGCCTGCAACAAGGTGATCACCAAGCACCACGAACGGGCGCCCGAGTACCTGCGCTACCTCTCGCGCGAGGTGGAACTGCAGGTCCAGCACTTTGGCAAGGGCCACAGCGTGTCCCAGCTGCACCTGGGCGGAGGCACGCCCACCTTCCTGTCGGATGCCGAACTGGAAGACCTGATGGCGATGATCCGCCGCAACTTCACCCTGGTGCCCGGCGGCGAGTACTCGATCGAGGTCGACCCCCGCACCGTGACCGACCAGCGTCTGCAGACGCTGGCCCGCCTGGGCTTCAACCGGCTGAGCTTTGGGGTGCAGGATTTCGACCCGGCCGTGCAGAAGGCGGTGCACCGTGTGCAGCCGGCCGAGCAGGTGTTCGCGCTGGTGGAGACCGCGCGCAAGATCGGTTTCGAGTCGGTGAACGTCGACCTGATCTATGGCCTGCCGCTGCAGACGCCCGAGTCGTTCAAGCGCACCCTGGGGCAGGTGGCCCAGCTGCGGCCGGACCGCATCGCGCTCTACGCCTATGCCCACCTGCCGTCGCGCTTCAAACCGCAGCGGCGCATCATCGCGGTCGAGCTGCCCAGCGCGGGCGACAAGCTGTCGATGCTGTCAATGTCCCTCGACGCCATGAGCGATGCCGGCTATGTGTACGTCGGCATGGACCACTTTGCCTTGCCCGACGATGCGCTCGCCGTGGCCAAGCGGCAGGGGCGTCTGCACCGCAACTTCCAGGGCTACAGCACGCAGCCCGATTGCGACCTGATCGCGCTCGGGGTGTCGGCCATTGGCCGTGTGGGGGCAACCTACAGTCAGAACGCCAAGACGCTCGAAGAGTATTACGACGCACTCGATCAGGGGCGCCTGCCCATCGTGCGCGGCCTGGCCCTCACCCGCGACGATCTGCTGCGCCGCTCGGTGATCATGTCCATCATGTGCCAGGGATCGGTGCAGTTCGAGTCCATCGAGCTGGGCCACCTGATCGAATTCAAGCGCTACTTTGCCAAAGAGCTGGAGACGCTGGCCGGTCTGGCCGAGCACGGGCTTCTGACCATCGATGCCAGTGGCGTGCAGGTGACGCCCACCGGCTGGTACCTCGTGCGGGCCATTGCCATGGTGTTTGACCGCCATCTGCAGGTCGACATCGACCGCGCGCGCTTCTCCAAGATCATCTGATGATCCCCGATCCGGCACCTCTTGGCCCGGTTTAGAGTTCGCCCATGCAGACCTCCATGGCCGTCACGGCCTTGATCATGGGCCTGGTGGGCGGGCCGCACTGTGTGGCCATGTGTGGCGCCGCCTGCGCAGGCATTGGTCGAGCGGCGGGTGAGCGTGGCCCGCAGGCGCTGATCACCTTCCAGCTCAGCCGCATGCTGGGCTATGCCCTGATGGGCGCGTTCGCTGCCGGCTCGGTGCAGGGCCTGGCTCTGCTGGGTACCTCGACGGGTGCCATCCGGCCGGTCTGGACCATGTTCCATACTGCGGTGATGCTGTTGGGGCTGACGCTGGTGTGGCTCGGCCGCCAACCGGCCTGGATCGACCAGCTCGGGCAGTCCGTCTGGCGCAAGGCCCGCCCGGCGCTGGCGCGCATGGGCCCGCGTGCGCCGCTGGTGCTGGGGGTGGCGTGGGCGCTCATGCCCTGTGGCCTGCTGTACTCGGCCCTGCTGGTGGCATCGCTCACCGCCCATGCGGTGGAAGGGGCGACTGTGATGGCGCTGTTCGCTCTCGGCTCGTCGCTGTCCCTGACGCTGGCGCCCTGGTTGCTGTTGCGTCTGCGCGGTGGCGCCTCCGGCGTGTGGGCCATCCGGCTGGCGGGCCTGGCCCTGGCGGCCACTTCTGGCTGGGCCTTGTGGAGCGGCCTGACCAACCCGACCGGTCTGTTTTGCCTGTAGTGCTTCAGCGACCGGTGTGCGCTTCGCGGCTGGGCAGTGTCGCCAGCACCAAACCCAGCAGAGCCACGCCAAAAGCCAGCAGTTGAAGAGCGGTCAGGCGTTCACCCATGAACAAGACACCAATCGCCGCCGCGCTCAAAGGCAGCATCACGGTGAACACGCCCGCGCGCGAAGCGGGTACCGTTTTCAGGCCGGTCATCCACAGCCACACCGTCCACACACTGGCCGCCAGACCGTAGAACAGCAGCAAGCCCCAAAGGCCGGGCGTCACCTGCCCAAAGTCGAAGTGCCAGGCAGCCCACAGCCCCATGGGGGTGACCAGGGCCAAGCCCCACAGATTGATGATGGCCGAAATCCGCTTCGGGCCCAGACCATCGGTCAGGCGCTTGCCAATCACCACATAAGATGCCTCGCAAACCACGGCTGCGAACACCAACAGATTGCCCCACACCGCCAGCGGCACACCCCACCACCGCTGCACGGCTGCGACATCCACCCCAGGTGCCGCCTTTTGCAGAGAAAACAGGCCAATACCGACCGCCGCGCACCCAATGGCCGTCACCGTGCGCAGCCCGATACGCTCGCGCAGGAATAGCCAGCTCAGCAACGCCACCACCGCCGGAATGGCCGACATCACCACACCGGCGGCCACCGCCGTGGTCAGCTTCACGCCGTAGAGCATGCAGACCGAAAACAGAAAGTTGCCGAGGAAGGATTCCAGAAACAGCAGGCCGCGTGTGCGCCGGTCGAGCGGCGGTTCATCAACCGGTTTGCGCAGCCAGCGCCACATGGCCAGCCCACCGATGCCAAAGCGCAACCAGGCCAGCAAAAACACCGGGAACACCGCCACCAGCGGCTTGGACAGGGCGACATAACTGCCCACCAGGGCCATGCTCAAGGCCAGGGCGCCATAGGCCGCCCAGCGTGCGTGGGCGACAGACAGGGGCGTACTCATCTCAGACATCGCGCCATCATGCCTGAGCCGCGAGCGGGACTGGTCACCCGCACAGCCGCGCCGGCGCAGCCCGCCGGCTGATGCGGCTTTTCAAAATGCGCGCACCCGTTTTCACGATATGGATTGTTGGCTTGCTGCATCGCAAAAAATTTTCTTGATGTGAGAAACTGAATTTCGCATAGAGAAAAGTTATCTGAAGCTCTTTGAAAACAAAAGAAATATTTTTTATCTTATATAAGACATAAGAGCTTCACAAAGTCTTCTATAAGACTTAAAGTACACCCATCGGCGAACACCCCATCGGTCCTGCCGTCCTCTCATTCCTCAACCTTTCGGAGCGTTTCCATGACCTCTTCCCTCAACTCCCAGCTCAGCCGCCAGCAACAGATCGAAGCCCTGGAAAAGGACTGGGCCCACAACCCGCGCTGGAAGCTGGTCAAGCGCGGCTACAGCGCCGCCGACGTGGTGCGTCTGCGCGGCTCCATGCAGCCCGAGTACACCCTGGCCCAGCGCGGTGCGCAGAAGCTGTGGGAGAAGATCAATGGCGGCGCCAAGAAGGGTTACGTCAACGCCTTTGGCGCCATCACCGCCGGCCAGGCCATGCAGCAAGCCAAGGCCGGCCTGGAAGCCGTGTACCTGTCGGGCTGGCAGGTCGCCGCCGACGGCAACACCAGCGAAACCATGTACCCCGACCAGTCGCTGTACGCCTACGACTCGGTGCCGACCATGGTCCGCCGCATCAACAACACGTTCAAGCGCGCCGACGAGATCCAGTGGAGCCGTGGCATCGAGCCGGGCTCGCCAGAGTTCATCGACTACTTCCTGCCCATCGTGGCTGACGCGGAAGCCGGCTTCGGTGGCGTGCTCAATGCCTTCGAACTGATGAAGAACATGATCGCCGCCGGTGCGGCTGGCGTGCACTTTGAAGACCAGCTGGCCGCCGTGAAGAAGTGCGGCCATATGGGCGGCAAGGTGCTGGTGCCCACACAGGAGGCCATCGAGAAGCTGATCGCTGCCCGCTTCGCCGCCGACGTCATGGGCGTGCCCACCATCGTGCTGGCCCGTACCGACGCCGAAGCCGCCAACCTGATCACCAGCGACCACGACGCCAACGACAAACCTTTCCTGACCGGTGAGCGCACGCAAGAAGGCTTCTACCGCGTCAAGAACGGTCTGGAGCAGGCCATCAGCCGCGGCGTGGCCTACGCGCCCTATGCCGACCTGGTGTGGTGCGAGACCGGCGTGCCGGACATCGGCTTCGCCCGCGAATTTGCCCAGGCCGTGCACGCCGCCTGCCCGGGCAAGCTGCTGAGCTACAACTGCTCACCCTCGTTCAACTGGAAGAAGAACCTGGACGACAAGCAGATCGCCGCCTTCCAGGACGACCTGTCCGCGCTGGGCTACAAATACCAGTTCATCACCCTGGCCGGTATCCACATCAACTGGTTCAACACCTTCCAGTTCGCCCATGCCTATGCTCGCGGCGAAGGCATGAAGCATTACACCAACATGGTGCAAGAGCCGGAATTTGCCGCCCGCGAAAAGGGCTACACCTTCGTGAGCCACCAGCAGGAAGTGGGCGCCGGCTACTTCGACGACGTGACCACCGTGATCCAGGGCGGCTCGTCCAGCGTGAAGGCCCTGACCGGCTCGACCGAAGAAGAGCAGTTCCACTGATCTGAAAGACAGGGCGCTTGAGAGAGTGCCTTGAGCAAGAAGCCACCCGATGCTCCGGCATCGGGTGGCTTTTTTCTGGAGCAAGCAGCAAGTAGTGAAGGGCGGATTCAAGCTCCAAGTGCAACAGACCCTCCTCGGAGCGATGCACCGAACTTAAGCCGCCCTTTGTTCAGTCGTTGACTTGTGGTCGTTCGCGGCCCCGATTTTGGTTTCCCACGCAGCGCCCCGCGCTGTCAATCAATGTCCAATGTGTGAAAGCCAAAATGGCCTTCGCGGCGGTCGGCGAAGTAGTGCAACAGGGTTTCGCGTACGGTGCGGAAGGCGATCTCGTCCCACGGTATCTGCGCTTCGGTGAACAGGCGGGCTTCCTGGGTTTCGGGGCCGGGGTCGAAGCGGTCGCTGAGCAGGCGGGCCCGGTAATACAGGTGCACCTGGCCTACGCGGGCAACGTTCATCAGGGTGAACAGTGGGCCCATTTCGATGTGTGCGCCGGCTTCTTCGTCGGTTTCCCGTTGTGCGCCTTCGGCGGTGGTTTCCCCCAACTCCATGAAGCCGGCGGGCAGGGTCCATTTGCCGCGGCGCGGCTCGATGTTGCGCTTGCACAGCAGCACATATTCACCTTCTGGACCCCAAACGGGCACGGTACCCACCACGTTGAGCGGGTTCTCGTAGTGGATGGTCTGGCAGGCGGTGCAGACGGCGCGGGGTTTGGTGTCGCCGTCGTCGGGCAGGCGGTAGACCACAGGCGCGCCGCATGCGCGGCAGTGTTGGATAGAAGGGCGCTGCATCGTGGCAGTGTAGAGGCAAAGAAAAGCCGCCCCGCGCCGGAAGTGCTTTTCGCTGATTCCGGTTGCCAAGCCTTGGTTTGCGAACGGCGTGGCGTTCAGTCCAGCTGCACGGTGATGGATTCCAGGCCGTCGATGCCTCCTGTCAGGGTGTCGCCATGGGTCACGGCGCCCACACCTGCTGGGGTGCCGGTGTAAATGAGATCACCGGGCTGCAATGCCCAGGCTTGGGACAGGTGTTCGATGGTTTCGGCGATGTTCCAGATGAGCCGCGACACGTGGCTGCGCTGGCGGTCGCTGCCATTGACCTGCAGCCAGATGGCGGCCTGACCGATATCGCCCACCTGCGCCGCCGGGGTGATGAAGCCAATCGGGGCTGAGTGGTCGAAACCCTTGCCAATGCACCAGGGGCGACCCTGCTTTTTCATCTCGTTCTGCAGGTCGCGGCGGGTCATGTCCAGGCCCACCGCATAGCCATAGATGTGGTGGGCTGCGTCAGCAGCAGCGATGTTGCGCCCACCGCGGCCGATCGCCACCACCAGCTCAATTTCGTGGTGCAGGTTGCAGGTCAGGCTGGGGTAGGGCAGGTGTGTGGTCTGGCCGGGCGCTGCCACCACGATGGTGTCCGCCGGCTTGAGGAAGAAAAAAGGCGGTTCGCGGCCCGTAAAGCCCATTTCCTTGGCATGTTCCTCGTAGTTGCGGCCGACGCAGTAGATGCGGTGCACCGGGAAATGCTCGGCACGGCCCGCGACGGGAACCGACACGACGGGCGCTGGTGGAAAAACGTAGTTCAAGCTCAAGCGGGTCTCCTCAATCGGCAGGTGCAAGCCTCAGGCCAGTATAGACAAGGCCCGAGGCCCAAAGCACGCAAAGAGCAGGCCTGAAATGGCCCGGAAGCTGCGCGCCGATGACCCGCGCACCCGCGTCTTTCAGGCCGGGGCGCGGCGGATAATGTCTTTTGCCCGCTGCACGATCGCGATGGACCGCTGTGGCTGACCACCCGAAGCCACCTTGGCCCTGCAAACATGAACCACGACGCTCACAACCACCACCCCTGTCTGCGCGCTGCTGCCATCGAAGACGATGGTTCTTGTGACGTTGACGCGTTGTTGGCCGACGTGGCAGGCCGGTTGCGCAGCGCCGGACACCGGGTGCGGGGCCTGCTGATGACCTACCCAGAGGGACGAGACAGCTGCGCCTGTGCCATGGTGTTGATGGACCTGGACACGGGGCAAACCTACCCGGTGTCGCAGCCGCTGGGCGAGGGTTCCCAGGCTTGCCGGGCCGACGTGCAGGGCTTTGCGCGCGCCAGCGAGGTGCTGCGCCGCGCCCTGCACGAGGGGCCCGATCTGGTGATCAGCAACCGCTTTGGTGGCCTGGAGGCGGGAGGCGGGGGCTTTCGCGATGAGCTGCTGGCCTTGATGGCGCAGGACATGCCCCTGCTCACGGCAGTGGCCTCGCGCTACCGCAGCGCCTGGGCCGAATTCACCGGGGGCGCCGCCGTATTGCCCCCGCAGGTTGGGGCGGTACAAGATTGGCTGCAGCGGACCCTGGGTGTGCCCAGCATGGCGGCGGCCGATGCATAGCCCGCAGCGACACACCGGGACCACGTCGACCATTGGACGGTGTCCGGAGAGTGGAGTGACTGGAGGTTGACCGCTGCAGCGGTGTATCGTTGCGCCCATGCCAATGGAACCTGCCCCCCCTTCCGAACCTGACCGCGCATCCACATCGGCGGCGACGCCGCTGCCGGGTGGTCTGATCCTCAGGCGCGTGGCCATTGACACCTGGCGTGAGAACGTGGCCTACCTGCACCGCGACTGCGCGGTGGTGCGGGCCGAGGGCTTTCAGGCGCTGTCCAAGGTCGAGGTGCGGGCCAATGGCAAGCGCATCCTGGCCACGCTCAATGTGGTGGACGATGAACGCATCGTTGGCTGCGGTGAGCTGGGGGTGTCGGAAGACGCTTTTGCCCAGCTCGAAGTGGTCGACGGCCACCCGGCCGCGGTGTCGCAGGCCGAGGCGGCCGAGTCGGTGCCCGCGCTGTTTCGCAAGATCAATGGCGAGCGCCTGGGCCGAGAAGACTTTCGCGTCATCGTCGGCGACATTGCAGGTCACCGCTATTCCAAGATCGAACTGACCGCCTTTGTCGTCGCCTGCAACCGCAGCGAACTCGACCGCGAGGAAGTGTCGTTCCTGACCGAGGCGATGATCGTCACCGGGCGTCGGCTCGACTGGCAGCAGCCGCTGGTGGTGGACAAGCACTGCATTGGCGGCATCCCCGGCAACCGGACGTCGATGCTGGTGGTGCCCATCGTCGCCGCTTACGGTCTGGTCTGCCCCAAGACCTCCTCGCGCGCCATCACTTCGCCGGCCGGCACGGCCGACACCATGGAGGTGCTGGCGAATGTCGAACTGCCGTTCGAGCAGCTGACCGACATCGTGCGCCAGCACCATGGCTGTCTGGCCTGGGGCGGTACGGCTGACCTGTCGCCGGCCGACGATGTGCTGATCTCGGTCGAGCGCCCGCTGGCGCTGGATTCGCCGGGGCAGATGGTGGCCTCCATCCTGTCCAAGAAAATTGCGGCCGGCGCCACCCATCTGGTGCTGGACATTCCCATCGGCCCCACGGCCAAGGTGCGCTCCATGCCCGAGGCGCAGCGCCTGCGCCGGCTGTTCGAATATGTGGCCCAGCGCCTGCACCTGTCGCTGGACGTGGTCATCACCGACGGCCGCCAGCCGGTGGGCCGCGGGGTGGGCCCGGTGCTGGAGGCGCGCGACGTGATGCAGGTGCTCGAATGCCACCCCGACGCGCCCAACGACCTGCGGCAGAAGTCGCTGCGGCTGGCGGGCCGGCTGATCGAATGCAGCCCCGACGTGCGCGGGGGGGACGGCTTTGCCATCGCCCGCGACATCCTCGATTCCGGTCGCGCGCTGACGCAGATGCGCGCCATCATCGCGGCGCAGGGCGACCGGCATTTCGAGCACCAGCGGCCGCCACTGGGCCCGATCGGCTTTGAGGTCTGCGCGCCGCAGGCCGGGGTGGTCACCGGCATCGACAACCTGCAGATCGCGCAGATCGCGCGCCTGGCCGGAGCGCCCAAGGTGCCAGGCGCAGGTGTGGATCTGTTCTTCAAACTGGGTGATCCGGTGCGCGAAGGCCAGCCGCTGTACCGGGTGTATGGCGCCTACCCGGCCGATGTGGCATTTGCCCGCCAGGCCTGTGCACGCGACAACGGTTACCGCCTGGGCGAGCCGGACGAGCTGCCGCAGGTGTTTGTGGAGTTCTGATGGAACCGATATTGACCGCTGCCCCGGCGGCGCTGCTGTGTTTTGATGACGAGCAAGCGGTGGCGGGCCGTCTGGCCACGGCCACCGGCCTGGCATTGGCGTTGATTGAGCGCCACCGCTTCCCGGACGGCGAACTGCGCCTGCGCCTGCCCGATCCGCTGCCGCCGCAGGTGGTCATCTGGCGCGGCCTGCAGCAGCCCAATGAAAAGCTGGTGGAGTTGTTGCTGGCCGCGCGCACCGCGCGCACGCTGGGCGCGCAGCACCTCACGCTGGTCAGCCCTTACCTGGCCTACATGCGGCAGGACATGGCCTTTCGCCCCGGCGAGGCGGTCAGCCAGCGCATCGTGGGCGCCTTTTTGGCCGATCTGTTCGACGCCCTCATCACCGTCGACCCGCACCTGCACCGGGTGGCCACGTTGCAGGAGGCGGTGCCGGTGGACCGGGCCGTGGTGCTCAGTGGTGCGCCGTTGCTGGCCGACTTCATTGCCACCCAGCGCACCGATCCGCTGCTCATCGGCCCCGACGAGGAGTCGCTGCAGTGGGTGTCGCAGGCGGCGCAATGCCATGGCTGGGCCAGCGCGGTGTGCCGCAAAACCCGCCATGGCGACCGCGAGGTGGACATTGCACTGCCCGACCTGCCCGTGGCCGGCCGCGCGGTGGTGCTGATGGACGACGTGGCCAGCTCGGGCCACACGGCGGCGCAGGCTGCGCGCGGCCTGCTGCAGGCGGGCGCCACCTCGGTGGACGTGGCGGTGACCCATGCCCTGTTGGCGTCCGGTGCGTTGGCGCTGCTGCAGGCTGCCGGTGTGGGCCAGGTGTGGAGCACGGATGCCATTGAACACCCCAGCAACGCGGTGAGCATCGTGCCCGCCGTGGCCCATGCCTTGCGGCCGATCCGGGTGCCTTGAGCCTCCGTCCGTCACGCCCGAACGGCGACCGGTTTCCTTTGCCTGTTGTTTGGTCTTGTTCCTGACTGGCCCCATGAAGCTCTACAACTTTTTCCGCTCCTCTGCCTCCTTTCGGGTGCGCATCGCGCTCGCGCTCAAGGGTCTGCCGTACACCTATGTGCCGGTGCACCTGGCCAAAGGCGAACAGCTGAAAGCCGCCTATGCCGACCTCGTGGCCGACCCGCTGGTGCCCCTGCTGGAGCTGGACGACGGCACGCGCCTGTCGCAGTCCATGGCCATCATCGAATACCTGGACGAAACCCACCCCGAGCCGCCGCTGCTGCCGCGCGATGCGCTGGGCCGTGCGCGGGTGCGGGCGCTGGCGCAGTCGATTGCCTGCGAGATCCACCCGCTCAACAACCTGCGTGTGCTCAAGTACCTGGTGCGCGAGTTGCACGTGGGTGAAGGGGCCAAGAACACTTGGTACCGCCACTGGGTGCGCAGCGGGCTGGAGGCGTTTGAACGCCAGCTGGCACAGCAGCCGGGGCGGCCGTATTGCTGGGGTGAGACGCCCACCCTGGCCGACTGCCTGCTGGTGCCGCAGATCTTCAATGCGCGTCGCTTTGACACACCGCTGGACGGCCTGCCGCGTACCCTGGCGGTGTTCGATGCCTGCATGGCGCTGCCGGCCTTCCAGCAGGCGCAGCCTTCGGCCTGCCCGGACTTCGAGGCCTGATGGCGCCGCCCATCGACCCGCCGCCAGCCGACTGGATCGTGCCCGACTGGCCGGCGCCAGCGGGCGTGCGCGCCTTGTTCACCACCCGCGCCGGCGGGGTGTCGGTGCCGCCGTTTGACAGCTTCAACCTGGGCGAGCATGTGCGCGACGACCCGCTGGCGGTGGCGGTCAACCGCCAACGGCTGGCGTCGGTGCTGGGTGCCCGGCCGGTATTTCTGCAGCAGGTCCATGGCACCGGCGTGGCGGTGCTGGACGGGCGCACGCCAGACGGCACGGTGGCCGATGCCTGCGTCACCACCGAGGCTGCCGTGGCCTGCACGGTGATGGCGGCCGACTGTCTGCCAGTGCTGTTCACCGACCGTGCCGGCACGGCAGTGGCCGCAGCCCATGCGGGCTGGCGCGGCCTGGCGGCGGGTGTGCTGGAGCAGTGCCATGGCGCTTTCTGCGCCCGGGTGCAGCGGCTTCACCCGGCGTCGTCGGTGGCGCAGGTGGCGGCCGACACCACGGCCTGGCTGGGCCCCTGCATCGGGCCGCAGGCCTTCGAGGTGGGCGACGAGGTGCGCGAGGCCTTCGTGGCCTGGCGGCCGGAGGCGGCGGCCTGTTTCGCGGCGCTGCCCGCTGCAGGCAAACACCTGGCCCATCTGCCGCAGCTGGCGCGGCTGCGCCTGCAGGCCATGGGCATCACAGCCGTCTACGGCAACGACGGGTCTCCAGCGTGGTGCACCGTTACCCAGGCTTCACGGTTCTTTTCGCACCGCCGCGACGCTGTCCGCCTGGGCAGCAGCGGCCGCATGGCCGCCTGCATCTGGCGGGTGTGAGGCCTGGGCGGCCTGCCAGGCCGCCAGTTCGGCAGCCTCGCGCTCTTTGCGCAGGCGGCGCCGGTGGGGTGAACCCATCAGGTAAACCACCAGTGCCACGGGCAGCAAACCATAAAGAAAGAAGGTCACAATCGCCCCGAGGATTGAACCGTTGGAGTTCGTGGCTTCGGCCACCACCATCATGACCACGACGTACAGCCAGCCCACCACCACCAGATACACGGAAGTCCTTTCGCAGTGCCCCTCATGGCACCTTTGTCGCGCTTGTCAGCTTGCTGGAAGCGGCCGGGTCAACACTCGGGGAAAACCCGGTCCGCTTGCCGCAGCGGGTCGATCATAAGGCGCGCGCCATTTCACCGGAGACACGCATGACTTCTGGCAAATCCACCCATCAGCCTTGGCTGGACGCTGCACAGCAGTTCCAGCAAAACCTCATCAGCCAGTGGACGCAGGCCCTGCAGGCCATGCCCGGTGCCGCCGCGCCCGGGGGTGCGGCTGGCGCCGATCCGTTCGCCGCGTTCAAGGCCTTCATGCCGCAGGCCGGCGCCGGCAACCCCTTTGGCATGGCCATGCCGACCATGCCTGCCATGGGGTCGCTGCCCGGCATGGGCGACCTGTTCCAGCAGGCCGCTGGCCAGCCGGTGCATTTCGATCCGGCCAAGCTGCTGGAAATCCAGAACCAGTACCTCAAGGACGTCACCGCCTTGTGGAACCAAGGGCTGGACGCACAACCCAGGGCCGACCGCCGGTTTGCTGGCGAAGCGTGGTCGCGCAACCCGGTGGCGGCCTACACCGCTGCGGTGTATCTGCTCAACGCCCGCACGCTCATGGCCCTGGCCGACGCGGTCGATGGCGATGCCAAGACCCGGGCCCGGGTGCGTTTTGCCGTGCAGCAGTGGATCGATGCCAGCGCACCCAGCAACTTCCTGGCCTTCAACGCCGAGGCGCAGAAGAAGGCGATCGACACCCAGGGTGAGAGCATTGCCAAGGGCATGGCCAACCTGCTGCACGACATTCGCCAGGGTCATGTGTCGATGACCGACGAGAGCGTGTTCGAGGTGGGCAAGAACGTGGCCACCACCGAGGGTGCCGTGGTGTACGAGAACGAGCTGTTCCAGCTCATCGAGTACAAGCCGCTGACGGCCAAGGTCTACGAGAAGCCCTTCCTGCTGGTGCCGCCCTGCATCAACAAGTTCTACATCCTGGACCTGCAGCCGGACAATTCCTTCATCCGTTACGCGGTGGAGCAGGGCCACCGAACCTTCGTGGTCAGCTGGCGCAACCCCGACGAATCGCTGGCCCAGGCCACCTGGGATGACTACATCGAGAACGCGGTCATCAAGGCCATCGACGTGGTGCGCGACATCACCGGCGCGCCCAAGATCAATGCGCTGGGCTTCTGTGTCGGCGGCACCATGCTGGGCACAGCGCTGGCGGTGCTGGCCGCGCGCCGGCAGGAGCCGGTGGCCAGCGCCACCTTCCTGACCACCCTGCTGGACTTCACCGACACCGGCGTGCTCGACCTGTTCATCGACGAGGCCTTCGTCAAGTTCCGCGAAATGCAGTTCAGCCAGGGGGGGCTGATGCCCGGGCGCGACCTGGCCACCACCTTCAGTTTCCTGCGCCCGAACGACCTGGTGTGGAATTACGTGGTGGGCAACTACCTCAAGGGCGAGACGCCGCCGCCTTTTGACCTGCTCTACTGGAACAGCGACAGCACCAACCTGCCCGGCCCCTGGTACGCCTGGTACCTGCGCAACCTGTATCTGGAAAACCGCTACACCCAGCCCGGCGCGGCGACGGTTTGCGGCGAAAAGATCGATTTCCGCAAGGTCAAGCTGCCCACCTACATCTACGGCTCGCGCGAGGACCACATCGTGCCCATCGGTGGCGCCTATGGCAGCACGCAACTGCTGGCGGGCAAGAAACGCTTCGTCATGGGCGCATCGGGCCACATTGCCGGGGTGATCAACCCGGCCAGCAAAGGCAAGCGCAGCCACTGGATCGGGCCGGAGGGCCGGTTCCCGTCTGACGTCAACGACTGGATCGCCAGCGCGACGGAGCATCCGGGGAGCTGGTGGGGTGACTGGTCGGCCTGGCTCCAGTCCCACGCCGGCAAGCAGCTGCCGGCGCCCAAGGGCTATGGCAAGGGCAAGACCTACGCCGCCATCGAGCCCGCACCCGGTCGTTACGTCCAGGCGAAAGCGTGAGCTGCCCCCGCCGGGCTTCGCCCGACCCGCTCAACGAGGCGATGCGGTGCGGCCCAAGCGGTCCGCTTGCGCCGCACGCCGACTGCGGACATATCGCATTGAGCCATTTTTTTGTTTCTTGATCCCTTAGGAGACCCGCACATGCAAGACATCGTCATCGTTTCGGCCGCCCGCACCGCCGTTGGCAAGTTTGGTGGCTCGCTGGCCAAGACGCCCGCCGCCGAATTGGGCAGCATCGTGATCAAGAACCTGTTGGCCCGCACCGGCCTGCCAGCCGACGCCGTTGGTGAGGTGATCATGGGTCAGGTGCTGGCCGCCGGTTGCGGCCAGAACCCGGCCCGCCAGGCCATGATGAAGGCAGGGCTGGCCAAGGAAACCCCGGCGCTGACCATCAACGCCGTCTGCGGCTCGGGCCTGAAGGCGGTGATGCTGGCCGCCCAGGCGGTGGCCTGGGGCGACAGCGAGATCGTCATCGCTGGCGGCCAGGAGAACATGAGCGCCAGCCCGCATGTGCTCAATGGCAGCCGCGACGGCCAGCGCATGGGCGACTGGAAGATGGTCGACACCATGATCGTCGACGGCCTGTGGGACGTGTACAACCAGTACCACATGGGCATCACCGCCGAGAACGTGGCCAAGGCCCACGGCATCACCCGCGACATGCAGGACGCGCTGGCGCTGGGCAGCCAGCAGAAGGCGTCGGCCGCGCAGGACGCCGGCAAGTTCAAGGACGAGATCGTCGACGTGCTGATTCCGCAGCGCAAGGGCGACCCGCTGGTGTTCAACACCGACGAGTTCATCAACAAGAAAACCAACGCCGAAGCGCTGGCCGGTTTGCGCCCGGCCTTTGACAAGGCGGGCACGGTGACTGCCGGCAACGCCTCGGGCATCAACGACGGCGCCGCCGCGGTGATGGTGATGAGCGCCAAGAAAGCCGCCGCCCTGGGCCTGACGCCGCTGGCGCGCATCGCGGCCTTTGGCACCAGCGGTCTGGACCCCGCCACCATGGGCATGGGCCCGGTGCCCGCGTCGCAGAAGGCCCTGGCCCGTGCGGGCTGGAAGGCGGCCGACGTCGACCTGTTCGAACTCAATGAAGCCTTTGCCGCCCAGGCCTGCGCCGTCAACCAGGCGCTGGACATCGACCCGGCCAAAGTCAACGTCAACGGCGGCGCCATCGCCATCGGTCACCCCATCGGCGCGTCGGGCTGCCGCATCCTGGTCACCCTGCTGCACGAAATGCAGCGCAGCGGTGCCAAAAAGGGCCTGGCCGCGCTGTGCATCGGCGGCGGCATGGGCGTCTCGCTCGCCGTTGAACGCGCCTGATCGGTCCCATCGTTTTTTTCGGCGCAAGCCACCACCTAGAGGAGCACACACATGAGTCAAAAAGTAGCCTACGTCACCGGCGGCATGGGCGGCATCGGTACCGCCATCTGCCAGCGCCTGCACCAGGAGGGTTTCAAGGTCATTGCCGGTTGCGGCCCGACCCGCGACTACCAGAAGTGGCTGGACGAGCAGAAGGCCCTGGGGTTTACCTTCCACGCGTCGGTCGGCAATGTGGCTGAGTGGGAGTCCACCGTCGATGCCTTCGCCAAGGCCAAGGCCGAGCACGGCCCGATCGACGTGCTGGTGAACAACGCCGGCATCACCAAAGACCGCATGTTCCTGAAGATGACCAAGGAAGACTGGGATGCGGTGATGAGCACCAACCTGGACTCCATGTTCAACGTGACCAAGCAGGTGGTGCCCGACATGGTCGAGCGGGGCTGGGGCCGCATCATCAACATTTCGTCGGTCAACGGTGAAAAGGGCCAGGCCGGCCAGACCAATTACTCGGCGGCCAAAGCGGGCATGCACGGCTTCACCATGGCCCTGGCGCAGGAACTGGCCAACAAGGGTGTCACCGTCAACACCGTGAGCCCGGGCTACATCGGCACCGACATGGTCAACGCCATCCGCCCCGATGTGCTGGAAAAGATCGTCGCCACCGTGCCGGTCAAGCGCCTGGGCAAGCCCAGCGAGATTGCCTCCATCATCGCCTGGCTGGCCAGCGAAGAGGCCGGTTACTCCACCGGGGCCGACTTCTCGGTCAACGGCGGGCTTCACATGGGTTGAAAGTGTCCAACCGCGCACGGCCGGGCGTGCGCAAGCCGCGCGAACAGACGGCATGCGCGGGCAGGCAAAGCCAGACCCGCCCGGCCCGGTCAAAAAGCCGGCGCGATCTTCGGGCCCTGCAGCTGCGGCTGCAGGGCCTTTTTCATGGGCGCGGGATGCACGGGTGTTGCGGCTGCCCCTGTTTTTTACGGGCGCCTGTCGGGCGCGTTCATCAGGAACGTACACGGTCAGATCGAATCGGTCGACCGGTTGGGCACAGTCCGACAGCCTGCACAGGATGCGCCGGCTGGACATGGGGATGGGCGGTCGTGCTGCACCGTGCATCAGACCTGAGCATGGCCGCCAAGCTGCACCTGCGGCCGTTACCGTCCGCACCCCGCTCGGCAGCCTTGTCGTTCATGGTTCAGGGCAGGCGCATGACATCCCGCCTGTGGCGCGGCCGAGCGTGGTGCGAAATCCGCCAAACCGATAGCGGACTCCAGTGCCTCGGTGGGTCTGGCAGGGAGCTCCGCGCACCCGTTCATGGACTTGCTGGCCGCCTGCGCCCCCAAAGTTTCGCCCGTCTCCCAGCACAAAACCGCCCAGGAGGCCGAGGCCGTCGGTATGGAGTTGGACCTCTCTTGCCCCAGCGCCGCCCGCTGCCCGGCGACACGGCTCAGATCACCCCGTCAAACACCATCACGTCGACGGTGTCGCCCACCGCCACGTCGCCCTGGTGGTGGTGCAGCACGATGAGTCCGTTGGCTTCGACCATGGAGCGCAGCACACCCGAGCCCTGGTTGCCGGTGGTGCGCGCCTGCAGGGTGCCGTCGGCGGCGCGGGTGACGATGCCGCGCTGGTATTCGGTGCGCCCGGGTTTCTTGCGCAGGGCTTCGGCGCTGCGGGCTTGCAGCAGCACCGGTTCGCTTGCCGTGCTGCCCATCATGCGCAGCAGGGCCGGGCGCACAAAGGCGAGGAAGGTGACCATCACCGCCACCGGGTTGCCGGGCAGGCCAAACAGGATTGATGACTGCCCTGGATCGGTGCGCTCGGCGCCGGGCTGGCCCGCGCCGGGTTCAGCCCCCTCAGAGGGCTGCGCCCCGCGCAGCGGTGGCGTGTGCGGGGCAACGATGCGCCCCACGGCCATGGGGCGGCCGGGGCGCATGGCGATGCGCCAGAAGGCCACGTCGCCCAGTTGCTTCATCATCGCCTTGGTGTGGTCGGCCTCGCCCATGCTCACGCCGCCGCTGGTGATGATGGCGTCGGCCTCGCGCGCGGCCTGGCGAAAGGCGGCTTCCAGCGCCGCGGGTTCGTCCTTGACCACGCCCATGTCCAGCACCTGCACACCCAGGCGGGTGAGCAGACCGAAGACGGTGTAGCGGTTGCTGTCGTACACCGCGCCTTCGCGCGGCGCTTCGCCGAGGCTGAGGATTTCGTCGCCGGTGGAAAAGTAGGCCACCTTCAGGCGCCGGAACACGTTCACCTGCGCCACGCCCAGGCTGGCGATCAGGCCCAGCGCAGCGGGGCCCAGGGTCTGGCCACGGCGCAGCGCGGGCTGGCCGGCCATCAGGTCTTCGCCGAGCAGGCGGCGGTTGTCGCCCTGGCGCAGCACATCGGGCGGGATGGTGACTTGCTGGCCGTCGACCTGCACGAATTCGACCGGCACCACCGTGTCCAGCCCGGCGGGCATGATGGCGCCAGTCATGATCTTGACGCACTCGCCCGCCCGGGCGGTGCCTGCCCAGGCCGTGCCGGCAAAGGCGGTGCCTTCGGCCAGGCGCAGCGTCAGCGCTGCGCCCGCGCGCAGGGCGCTGCCGTCGAAGGCAAAACCGTCCATGGCCGAGTTGTCGTGCGGCGGCACGCTGATGGGGGAGACCAGATCTTCGGCCAGCACACGGCCGAGGGCATCGAACACGCCCACGCGTTCGGTGGCGGTGACGGGTTCGACAAGGCGGGTGAGGAAGGCGTTGACGCGGTCAGCGGACAGGGCCTTGGGGTCGTAGCCCTGCAGGGCAGCGGCGATCTGTTCGATCGTGGGCATGGGCAATCAGCGATGGGCGATGGGCAAGGGGCGAAAGGTGGTCAATCGCCGGCGAGCGACTGCAGTTCGGCCAGGGTGTTGGCGTTGAAGAAGGCTTGGCGGTCGTCCCCGGGGCGGTCGAAGGGCACCACCATGGTGCGGTGCTGTCCGGTCCAGTGTTCGATCTTGCGTCCGCCGGACTGGGTGAAATCGATCAGGCTGACCAGCAGTTCGGTGCGCAGCAGGCAGAACACCGGCTGGGTGCGCAGGTCGCTGTCGGCCTCGCCTTCGCGGGCCGACACCATGGCGATGTCGGTGCCCGGCTCGTCAAAGGCGGCGGCCAGGCGCTCGGCCAGGTCGAGCGGGAACAGCGGGGTGTCGCAAGGCACGGTGAGCAGGTAGGGGCTTTCGCAGTGCGCGAGCCCGGTCAGGAAGCCCGCCAGCGGGCCGGCGAAGTCGGGCAGGGTGTCGGGCCAGACCGGGTGGCCGAAGGCCTCGTAGGCGGCCAGGTTGCGGTTGGCGTTGACCATCAGGCTGCCGATCAGCCCGCCCGCCTGCATTTGCAGGCGCAGCAGGGCGTTCAGCGCCAGCGGGGTGTCGCGGAACTTCTGCAGTCCCTTGTCGACACCGCCCATGCGCATGCCGCGGCCGCCGGCGAGCACCAGGCCGGTGATTTCAGAAGGATGGATCAAAGGGGGCCTCGTTGAAAGCAGTGTCTTCTCCAGCGCACACCGCAGGACCGGCCGGGCGGGGCTGCTGGTGTGGCCCGCGCATGGCGGTGACGCCGAAGGCGGCGGCGCAGGGGGGGTTCATCTAGCCGCCGATGTAGCTCATTTCGATACGCCGGCCACCGCTGCTGCTCTCGGGCGGCAGGGTGGCGCGCAGTTGCGAATAGCGGTCGCTGCGGCCCTGCCAGATGGCGCCGATGGCGCTGGCCAGCTGCTCGTCGCTGGCGGTGCCGCGGATCAGGTGGCGCAGGTCATGCCCGTGGGTGGCGAACAGGCACAGGTAGAGCTGGCCTTCGGTCGACAGGCGGGCGCGGTTGCAGTCGCCGCAGAAGGCCTGGGTGACGCTGCTGATGACGCCAATCTCGCCCGAGCCATCGGCATAGCCCCAGCGTTCGGCGGTTTCGCCCGGCGCCGACGGGTCCAGCTGCACCAGCGGCAGTTCGGCGTGGATGCGCTGCACCACCTCGGCGCTGGGCAAGACCTCGTCCATGCGCCAGCCGTTGGTGGCGCCCACGTCCATGTATTCAATGAAGCGCAGCACAATGCCGCTGCCCTTGAAGTAGCGTGCCATGGGCAGGATTTCCTGCTCGTTGGTGCCGCGCTTGACCACCATGTTGACCTTGATGGGCCCGAGCCCGGCGTCGCGAGCGGCGTCAATGCCGCGCAGCACCTCGGCCACCGGAAAATCGACATCGTTCATGGCGCGGAAGGTGGCGTCGTCCAGCCCGTCGAGGCTGACGGTGACCCGCCGCAGGCCGGCGGCCTTCAGCGCCTTGGCCTTGCGTTCGAGCAGCGAGCCGTTGGTGGTGAGGGTGATGTCCAGCGGCAGGCCTTCCGGGGTGCGCAGTGCCGCCAGCTGTTCGATCAAGGCTTCCAGGTTTTTGCGCAGCAGCGGCTCGCCACCGGTCAGGCGGATTTTTTGTACCCCATGCGCGACGAACACCCGCGCCACCCGGGTGATTTCTTCGAACGACAGCAGCGCGCTGTGCGGCAGGTAGGCGTAGTCCTTGTCGAAGATTTCCTTGGGCATGCAGTAGCTGCAGCGGAAATTGCAGCGGTCGGTGACGCTGATGCGCAGGTCGCGCAAGGGGCGGCCCAGGGCATCGCCGAGCAGGCCGGTGGCGGCGATGGGCTGCTCGGGCACCCGCGCCAGCCGCGTCTGCAGGCGTTGGTCGATAAGGGGTATGACGCGTTCGGACATGCTTCGATTGTGGCTCAGACGCAGCGTGCGCCGTCCACTTCCAGGCAAACCCCCGAGATGAACGCGGCCTCGCTGCTGGCCAGGTAGAGCACCGCGTTGGCCACGTCGAGCGCGGTGGAAAAGCGCCCCAGCGGGATGGTGGAGCGGAATTTGTTGAGGCGCTCTTCGGTGAGTTCGCCACCGGCGAACCGGGGCCCCAGGCCGGTGTAGGGGTTCATCACCGGGTTGACGCAGTTGACGCGGATGTTGTCTGGCCCCAGTTCGGCCGCCAGCGACTTGCTGGTGGTGATGACCGCGCCTTTGGAGCCGTTGTACCAGGTCAGGCCCGGGCGCGGGCGCACACCGGCGGTGGAGGCGATGTTGATGAACGCACCGCCGCCGCTCTGGCGCATCACCGGCACCGCATGCAGGGTGCTGAGGTAGATGCTTTTGACGTTGACCGCGTAGCAGCGGTCGAACTCGTCTTCGGTCACTTCCAGCGCGGGTTTGTTCTGGTGCGTCCAGCCGGCGTTGTTGACCACCACGTCCAGGCGGCCGTGGCGCTGCACCGCCGCCTGCACCAGGGCCTTGACCTGGGCCGACTGGGTGACATCGGCCGCAAAGAAAGACGCGCGACCGCCGGTGGCGGTGATTTCGGCCACCACCCGCTCGCCAGCGGCGGTGTTGACATCGTTGACGATCACCTGCGCGCCTTCTTCGGCCAGCCGCTTGGCAATGCCTTCGCCAATGCCGCTGCCCGCGCCGGTGACGATGATGGAGGTGTCTCGAACTCGCATGATCAGGGTCCTCAAACAGAGAGTCAGGGGTTGATGAATAGGCGGATGCAAACGCCCCCTTGCGGCGGTTCAGCCATGGCGAAAGGCCACCGTTTTGAGGGTGGTGAAGCCGAACAGGGCTTCAAGGCCTTTTTCGCGTCCGTGGCCCGATGCTCCGGTGCCGCCAAACGGCAGTTCCACACCGCCACCAGCGCCGTAGTTGTTGATGAACACCTGGCCCGCCCGGATGCGCCGTGCCAGCCGGAACTGGCGGGCGCCGTCGCGCGTCCAGACCCCGGCCACCAGCCCGAAGGGCGTGGCATTGGCCAGCTGGACCGCCTGCTCTTCGTCGTCAAACGCCATGGCGGCCAGCACCGGGCCAAACACTTCCTCTTGCGCCAGGCGGTGAGTGGGCGGCACGTCGCGCAGCAGGGTGGGCGCGGCATAGTAGCCACGCGGGTCGGCCTCGTCGACGATGCGGCCTTGCGCCACGGTGGCGATGCCGTCGGCCGCGGCTTGCGCCAGAAACGCGCGCACCCGGTCTTGCTGGCTTGGCCGGATGAGGGGGCCGAGGTCGAGGTCCAGGGTGGGCGGGCCCGCGCGCAGGGCGCCAAAGGCGTGCGCCAGGCGTTCGAGCAGGGGCTCGTAGACGCTGCGCTGCACCAGCAGGCGCGAGCCGGCGCTGCAGGTCTGGCCAGCGTTTTGCACGATGGCGTTGACGATGACCGGCACGGCAGCGTCCAGGTCGGCGTCGTCGAACACCACTTGCGGGCCCTTGCCACCCAGTTCCAGGGTGACGGGGCAGTGCCGCTGGGCGGCCGCTTGCTGGATCAGGGTGCCCACCCGGGGGCTGCCGGTGAAGCTGATGTGGTCAATGCCGGGGTGGCGCGCCAGTGCGTCGCCCACCTCATGGCCGTAACCGGTGACGATGTTGAGGGCGCCGGCCGGAAAACCCACGGCGGCGGCCAGCTCGGCCACCCGCAGCAGGGACAGGCAGGCGTCTTCTGACGGCTTGACCACGCACACATTGCCGGCCGCCAGCGCCCCGCCGACGCTGCGGCCGAAGATTTGCAGCGGGTAGTTCCATGGGATCACGTGGCCGGTGACGCCATGCGGTTCGCGCCAGGTGAGCACGCTGTACCCGTTGAGGTAGGGAATGGTGTCGCCGTGCAGCTTGTCGCAGGCACCGGCGTAAAACTCGAAATAGCGCACCAGGGCCAGTGCGTCGGCCCGCGCCTGCTGGGTCGGTTTGCCGCAGTCGCGCTGCTCGATGGCGGCCAGTTCATCGGCGTGCTCGGCCACCCGGGTGCTCAGCGCCATCAGCAGCCGGCCACGCTCGGCCGCACTCAGGCGGTCCCAGGGCCCTTGCAGGCAGCGGCGCGCGGCCTGCACGGCGGCGTCGATGTCGGCGGCGTTGCCGCGTTCGATGCTGTCGTAGGCCTGGCCGGTGGCCGGGTCGATCACCGGCAGCGTCTGGCCGCTGGCCGACGGCTGGGGGTGGTTGTCGATGAACAGCAAGGCCATGGCGAGTCCGGTTCGTTCACTGCGGTCCGATGGCCGGGCTGGGACCGATGGCGGGGGCCGGGCCTATCTCGGGCGCTGGCCCGATCGCTGGCCCGATCGTCGGCCCGATGGCCGGTGCGATGTCGGCGCCGATCGGCAACACCGCTGGCGGCGGGGCGAACACCAGGTCGCGCAGGGTGAGCGAAATGGACGGGAAGTAGGTGATCAGCAGCAGGCAGCCGATGATGACCAGCACGAACGGCAGCAGATGGCCGACGATGCGGTCGAGCGAGATTTTGGCCACCGTGCAGGCCGCGAACAGGTTGACGCCAAAGGGCGGGGTGATCATGCCCAGCGCCAGGTTGACCACCATGATGATGCCGAAATGCACCGGGTCGACCCCGAAGAACACGGCCACCGGCACCAGAATGGGCGCCAGCACGATGATGGCGGCGGACGTTTCAATGAACATGCCGATGACGAACAGCGCCGCGTTGACCCCCAGCAGGAACATGGCGGGCGACTGCAAAATGTCCTTCAGCCACAGGCCGATGGCGTCCGGGATGCCGGCGCGGGTGATGAGGAAGGCGAACAGGCCGGCGTTGGCGATGATGAACATGATCACCGCGCTGGAGATGACGGACTTTTTGAACACCGACAGCAGGTGCTTGATCTCCAGCTCGCGGTGGATGAAGCCACCGACGATCAGCGCGTAGAACACCGCCACCACCGATGCCTCGGTGGGGGTGAAGACGCCGCCATAGATGCCGCCAAGGATGATCACCGGCATCAGCAGTGCCCAGCCGGCTTCTTTGGTGGCGCGCCAGACGCCCAGGCGGCCATCGCCGTCGTTTTTGCCCAGGCCTTTGAAGCGGCACCACAGGTGCACGAACAGCATCAGCGCGCCGCCGATCAACAGGCCCGGCACCACACCGGCGATGAACAGCTCGCCAATGGAAACCTCGGCGGCGACGCCGAACAGGATCATGGGAATGGACGGCGGAATGACCACCCCCAGCTCGGCCGATGTGGCCTGCAGCGAGGCGGCGTAGCCGGTGGGGTAGCCGTGCTTGATGAGGGCCGGGATGAGGATGGAGCCGATGGCAAAGGTGGTGGCCACCGATGAGCCGGAGACGGCGGCGAAGATCATGCAGGTGAGCACACAGGTCATGGGCAGGCCGCCCTGCACCCCGCCGACCAGTGATTTGGCGAAATCGACCAGGCGGCGCGAGATGCCGCCGGTCTCCATCAGGTTGCCCGCGAGGATGAAGAAGGGGATGGCCGCCAGGGGAAACTTGTCGATGGCGCTGAACATCTCCTTGGGCACCAGGATCAGCTTGTCGCTGTCAAACAGGGTCAGGCCGAGGATGGCAGAGCCGCCAATGGACACGGCGATCGACACGCTGAAGGCGAAGCCCAGCAGCATGGTGAAAAGCAGGGTGAACGACATGGTGGTGCTTTCAGTGACGCGGTGTCATTGCGCGGTGGAGAGTTCGTCGGCGTGCGGGTCCAGGTGGTGGGCGATCACGGCCAGCATGCCCATCAGCGCGCCCACGGGCAGTGCGGCATAGGCCCAGCCCATGGACAGGTCCATGCTGGCAAAGGTCTGGAAGCGGATGCGGGTGACCAGGTCGATGCCGAACCACAAAATGACCGACAGGAAGGTGAGGTTGACCACGGTGATGGTCCAGCGCACAAAGGTGCGCCATGCGCCGCGCGAGAGGCGCAGCATCAGGTCAACCGACACCAGCGCGCCTTGCCGGAAGGCGGCCACCGTGCCGAGCATCACCATCCAGATCAGCAGCCGACGCATGGACTCTTCGGTCCAGGTCGAGGGTTGCGAAAACACGAAGCGGCTGACCACTTGCCACATGCCCAGGCAGGAAATGACGGCCAACAGGGTGCAGGCGGTGTAGAGGCACAGGCCGGTCAGCACCCGGTCGAGCCTGAGAAGCATTTTTTTCATGACAGATGTCCAGCCATTGCCCCATCGGGCGAGCCGTGAGAGGGTGTTCAACCGAGGACACCGCGGGTCCGGCTGCGCCGGCCCGCAGGTGTCGCCCCCTGGAGGGGGTTCGCGCCGCTTGGCGCGGCGCGGGGGTGGGCTTACTTCACCGCCTGAATGGCGGCAATCTTGTCAGCGCCAAATTCCTTGGCGTACTGCTGGTAGGCCGGGGCCACGGCACGGCGGAAGCTCTCGCCGTTGACCTGGCGCACCACCTGCATGCCTTCCTTCTCCAGCTGGGCGATGCCGTTGGCTTCGTCGTCGTTGACCTTCTTGCGCTGGGCGGCAGCGGCTTTCTTGCCGGCTTCGAGGAAGACAGCCTTGTCAGCGGCCGACAGCTTGTTCCACACGTTGGGCGAGAGGATCAGTGCGGCGGGCGAATACACGTGGCCGGTCAGCGACAGGTGTTTTTGCACCTGCGAGAACTTGGACGACAGGATCACCGGGATGGGGTTTTCCTGGCCATCGACCGTGCCTTGCTGCAGCGCGGTGAACAGTTCGGGGAAGGGCATGGGGGTGGGCAGGATGCCGAAGGTCTTGTAGCCGTCCATGTGCACCTTGTTTTCCATGGTGCGCATCTTCAGGCCGTTGGCGTCGCTGGCCTGGTTGATGGCGCGCTTGCTGTTGGTCATGTGGCGGAAGCCGTTTTCGGTCCAGGCCAGGTTGATCAGCCCCTTGGCTTCCATTTTCTTGCTCAGGTCCTGGCCGATGGGGCCGTCCATGACCTTGCGGGCGTGGGCGTAGTCGCGGAAGAGGAAGGGGATGTCCACGATCTTGACCTCGGGCACGAAGTTGCCCAGCGGGCCGGTGGAGGTGTTCACCAGGTCCTGGGTGCCCAGTTGCACCGCCTCGATCTGCTCGCGCTCACCACCCAGGGCCGAGTTGGGGAACTGCTGGCACTTGTAACGGCCCTGGGTGCCTTTTTCGATCTCGTCGCAGAAGGCGGTGGAGCCCACGCCGTAGTGCGAGGTGGCCGAGGTGGCGTAGCCGATTTTCAGCACCGTTTGTGCCTGCGCGCCAGAGGCGGCCAGCAGGGCGGCGAAGGCCAGGGGTTGGAGGATGGTTTTCATGGAGTGTCTCCTGGTGGTGGTGGAAGGGAACGGGAACGGGAACGGGAACAGCATTTCATCGCTGGCTGGGTGCCAGCGGCCAGGTGACGGCTTCGGGATGGTCCTGCAGGTACTGGCGCAGCACGCTGGCAAAGTCGGGGTCGGCCTGCAGGCCCAGCCGCGAGGCGCGCTCGCTGGCAAAGCGGGCGGGCCAGCCGGCGACGATGCGGGCCACCTGGGCGTCGGGCTGGTGGTCGATCAGCGACAGCACCTGCGGCCCGGCCACCGCCTCCAGTGCCTGCAGCATCTGCCGCACCGTCACGGTGAGCGCGGGCAGGTTGAGCGCGGTGCGGCCGCCGAACGCTTCGCGTGTGGCCTCCATCACGGCCAGGATGCCGTCGATGGTGCGCGCGGGCGACGACAGCGCGACCGCCGTGTCCAGCGCCACCGGGCAGTTGCTGCGCTGGCCGGCCAGCGGCTCGCGCAGCAAGCCCGAGAGGAAGCCGGACGCGGCGCCATTGGGGCGGCCCGGCCGCACCGAAACCGTCATCAGCCGGGCGGCGCGCCCGTCCACATAGCCTTTGCGGGTGTAGTCGGCCACCAGCTGTTCGCAGACAAACTTGTGGATGCCGTAGCTCGACTGCGGCGTGGGCAGGGTGTGGTCTTCCACCACCTCGGGCAGGGGCAGGGCGGGGTCGCTGCCATAGACCGCCACCGAGCTGGAGAAGAAAAACAGCGGCGCACCGCGGCCCGCCTCGGTCTGCGCGCGGCAGGCGTCGAGCAGGCGGCGGGTGGTGTCGAGATTGGCGTGCAGGCCCAGGTTGAAGTCGGCTTCGCATTCGGCCGATACGGCCGAGGCCAGGTGGAACACCGCGTCCCAGCGTTCGGCCATGAGGCTGGGGATCTGGCCCAGCAGATCGCCGGTGTGCACACGCACGCGCGGGTCCTGGGTCAGGACCGTGTCGCGGGGGGCGACCAGATCGGCCAGGGCCAGCCGCGCCACAGGGGTGCCGCGCAGGTGGCCGCGTTGCAGCAGGGTGCGCGCCAGACGGGCGCCCAGGAAACCCGCGCCGCCAGTGATGAGGATGTTCATGCGCTTGCCTTGCGGTCGGTCAGGTAGGGTTGCAGCCAGCCCAGGCCGGCACGGGTGCCGGCGCGCGGGCGGTATTCACAGCCGATGAAACCGGTGTAGCCGAGTTGATCGAGCCGTTCGAACAGGTGCGGGTGGTGCACCTCGCCCTGGTCGGGTTCGTGCCGGTCGGGTACGCCGGCGATCTGGATGTGACCCACGCCAGCCCAGTGTTTTTCCAGCCGGCGCGTCAGGTCGCCTTCCATGATCTGGCAGTGGTAGAGATCCATCTGTACCTTCAGGTTGGGGGCGTCCACCTCGGCCAGTACGTCGTGCGCCTGCTGTTGCCAGTTGAGGTAGTAGCCGGGCATGTCGCGGGTGTTGATGGGTTCGATCAACAGGGTGATGCCCAGCGGCGCGAGCCGGGCGGCGGCGGCGCGCAGGTTGGCCACGTAGGTGGCGCGCAAGCGGGCCATGTCGGCGCCCGCCGGTACCAGCCCGGCCATGGCATGCAGCCTTTTGCAGCCGGTGGCCTGGGCGTACCCGATGGCTGTGTCCACCGAGGCGGCGAATTCGGCCTCGCGCCCGGGCAGGCAGGCCATGCCGCGCTCGCCGGCAGACCAGTCGCCCGGCGGCAGATTGAACAGGGCCTGGGTCAGGCCATGGGCTTGCAGCCGCTGGGCGATGTCGCCGGGTGCGTGTTCGTACGGGAAAAGGTATTCCACTGCCTCGAAGCCGTCAGCCGCGGCAGCGGCGAAGCGGTCGAGGAAGGGGACCTCGGTGTACATCATGGACAGGTTGGCGGCAAAGCGGGGCATGGGGTGGGTTCAGGGGGTTGCGAGGGGCGATCACCACGGTGCGTGGAAGTGCTGGCGCAGTTCCTCGATCTGGTCATCGGTCAGCGGCGGGGCCTGGCGGGCGCTGAGCAGCCAGAGCCGGGCGGTTTCTTCCAGTTCTTCGAGCAGGGCCATGGCCGCGCCCAGGTGGTGGTGCCACACCGTGGGGCCCAGGCGGTCGATCATCACGGCGTTGAAGGGCCGTGGCGCGCTGCGCAGGCGCTCGACCAAGGCATCGGCCACCGCCGGGTCGCCCGGGCGGTGGTAGGGGATCAGCGGCACATGCCCCACTTTCATGACCTGGTAGGGGGTCAACGGCGGCAGGATGTCGTCCTGCCGCCAGACGCCTTGCAGCGTCAGCGCCACCAGGTGGGTGGAGTGGGTGTGGATGACGCAGCGCGCGTCAGGGGCGTTGTCGTAGATGCGGCGGTGCAGCGCCAGGGTTTTGCTGGCGCGGTCGCCGCCCAAGGGCTCGCCCTGCGCGCTCACCCAGGCCAGGCGGTCGGGGTCGAGCCGGCCCAGGCAGGCGTCGGTGGGGGTGATGAGGAAGCTGCCGTCGTCCAGCCGGCAGCTGATGTTGCCCGCCGTGCTGTGGGCGTAGCCGCGCTCGAACAGGGAGCGGCCTGTCTCGCACAGCGCGGAGCGCAGATCGACGGCTGGCATGGCGTTCAGTCGAGGCGGATGTTGGCGAAGTCGACCACCGCTTTCCATTGCGCCTGCTCCCGCTTGAGGTGGGCGGCGAAATCGGCGGCGCCCACAAAGCCCGGCTCGATGCCGCGCTGGCGCAGGGATTGGGCCAGGCCCGGGTCTTGTACCGCTTTGCGCACCTCGGCCTCCAGCCGCTGCACCACGGGCGCGGGGGTGCCGGTGGGCACCAGCAGGCCAAACCACGCGGTCACATTGAAGTCGGCAATGCCCGACTCTTGCACCGTGGGTACCTGGGGCAGGCTGGGGCTGCGGGTGGTGGAGGTGACGGCCAGCGCACGCACTTTGCCAGCCTGTATCTGGGGCAGCGCGGGGGTGAGGTTGTCGAACATGAAGTGCACCTCGCCGCCGAGCAGACCGGTCATGGCCGGTGCGCTGCCGCGGTAGGGAATGTGCAGCGCGAAGGTGCGCGTCTTGAACTTGAGCAGCTCGGCCGACAGGTGCAAAGACGTGCCGTTGCCGTTGGAGGCGTATTGGTACCGGCCCGGTGCTTGGCGCAGCATGTCGACCAGATCCGACAGCGTGCGGGCGGGCGAATCGGCAGGGACCAGCAGCACGTTGGGCTGGCTGCCGATCATGGCGACCGGTTGCAGGTCTTCAGGTTTGTACGGCAGGCGCGGATACAGGCTGGGGCTGATGGCCAGACCCGGCGAGCCCAGCAGCCAGGTCTGGCCATTGGGCGCGGCTTTGGCCACCTGGTCGGCTCCCAGGTTGCCACCGCTGCCCGGCTTGTTGTCGATCACCACCGTCTGGCCCAGCGCGGCGCTCAGCGTGGGGCCGATCAGGCGGCCGACACCGTCGAGCAGGCCACCGGGCGGGAAGGGCACCACCAGCCGCAGGGGGCCGTTGGGCCAGGCGGGTTGGGCTTGGACCTGGGTGCTGGTCAATGCAGCAGCGCCGCTGGCGAGCAGCAGGTGGCGACGGGTGATCGGCATGCGGTGTCTCCAAAAAAAGGTCAGCAGGGTCAGACGGACCCGGTGGTGTCGAGAAAGAACGTGGGGCGACCGAAGTTGCCCGACTTGAGCGCCAGGTGGATGGACGCGCCGTGGGCGGTGCGGGCCCAAGTCCAGGGCACGCCGGGGTCGATGGTGGGGCCGATGGTGAGCTGGCGCACGCCCAGCGCCTGCACCACCGCGCCCGAGGTTTCGCCACCGGCCACCACCAGGCGGCGCACACCGCCCTCGACCAGCCCCTGCGCGATGTGGGCCAGCGTGTGTTCGACCAGATCGCCAGCGGCTTGCACCCCCAGCACCGCTTGCGCCGCCTTCACCCGCTCGGGCGCGGCGGTGGCGTACACCAGCACCGGGCCCTGTGGCAAGGTGGCCAGGGCCTGGGCGAGCACGCTGGCAGCGCTTTGCTCGCCGGTGTGCAGGGCCAACGGGTCGATGTACAGGGCCTTGCGGCCGGCTGCCAGCCATGCCGCCACCTGGCCGTTGGTGGCTTCGGAGCAGGAGCCGGAGACCACCGCGGCCGGGCCGGAGACGGGCTCCAGCACGGCGGCACTGGCTTGCGGGGTGAACCAGCCGCGCCGTGCGTAAGCGGGCGGCAAGCCCAGCGCCACACCGGAGCCCGCGGTGACCAATGGCAGGTCGGCGCAGACCTCGGCCAGGGTCAGCAGGTCGGCGTTGCTGACCGCGTCGGCAATGGCGATGCGCACGCCCTGGGTGCGCAGTGCCGCCATGTGCTCGCTGGCGGCCCGCGCGCCCGCGCTGAGGTGGTCATACCGCAACAGGCCCACCGCCCGGCGGGTTTGGGCCTGCAGCACCCGCACCAGGTTGGCGTCGGTCATGGGCGTGAGCGGGTGCTGGCGCATGCCCGAGTCGCTGAGCAATTGGTCGCCCACGAACAGGTGGCCACGGAAGACCGTGCGGCCATTCTCCGGGAAGGCGGGGCAGGCAATGGTGAAGTCGCTGCCCAGTTCGTCCAGCAGCGCGTCGGTGACCGGGCCAATGTTGCCCTGCGGCGTCGAATCGAAAGTGGAACAGTACTTGAAGTAAATCTGGCGCGCGCCCCCAGCCCTCAAGGCACGGCAGGCGGCCAGGCTTTGCGACACCGCATCGGCCGCCGGGATGGTGCGCGACTTGAGGGCCACCACCACCGCGTCGGCGGTGGGCAGTGTGTCTTGCGCCTCGGGCACGCCCAGCACCTGCACCGTTCGCATGCCGGCGCGCACCAGCATGCTGGCCACGTCGGTGGCGCCGGTGAAATCGTCGGCAATGACACCCAGGATCATGCCGCCTCCCCGGTGGGCGCAGCCGCCTGCGGCAGTTGCAGCCCGGCCAGTTGGGCGTAGTACTTCACCACGGCAGCGTCGTCCTCGCCGCCGTGGCCCATGGCGGCGGTGGCCAGGTAGAGCTGGTGGGCGGCGGCGGCCAGCGGCAGCGGAAACTTCATCTGCCGCGCGGCGTCGAGCACGATGCCCAGGTCTTTGATGAAGATGTTGACCGCCGACAGCGGGGTGTAGTCGCCGTCCAGTATGTGGGGCACGCGGTTCTCGAACATCCAGCTCATGCCCGCGCTGTTGCAGATCACCTCGTAGAGCTGGCGCGGGTCAGCACCGGCGCGCATGCCCAGGGCCATGGCCTCGCAAGCGGTGGCGATGTGCACACCCGCCAGGTGCTGGTTGACCATCTTCACCGTGGAGCCGATGCCGGCCGCATCGCCGAGCCGGTAGACCTTGCCCGCAAAGCTGTTGAGCAATTCACCGGCCGCGGCAAAGGCCTCGGGTTTGCCAGAGGCCATCACCGTCATCTGGCCGGCCGCCGCTTTTTTGGCGCCGCCCGACACCGGCCCGTCGATCAGGTGCACCCCGTGTTCGGCCAGACGCTGTTCCCATACCGGTGGCAGCGCCGGGTCTACCGTGGCCGAGCAGACCACCACCGCGCCGCGCCGCAGCCGCGCGGCAATGCCTTGCGACCCGAACAACACCTCTTCGGTCTGCGCCGCATTGACCACCAGCACCAGCACCAGATCGCACGCCGCTGCCAGATCGGCGGCATGGGCGACAGCTCGCCCGCCCGCCTGCTCGAATGCACTGCGTGCTTCGGCCCGCGGGTCGCAACCCCAGGTGGGCACGCCCTTGCGCAAGGCCGATAAGGCGGCGCCCATGCCCATGGAGCCCAGGCCGATGACGCCGAGCGTCTGTGTAGAGGTGTTCATGTGAGGCTTTGCTCGCCCGCTTCGGGCGCAGTGGGGTGGGGGCCGGACAGCCAGGCGTCGAGCGCCTGGCGCACGGCCGGGGTGGCGTGTTCCAGCCGGTGGGCGGCGTTTTGCATGTGGCGCATGGCGGCTTCGCGGGCGGCGGCCGCGTCGCCCCCCAGCACCGCGCGGGCGATGGCCCGGTGTTCCTGGTTGACTTGCGCCATGTATTCGGTGTCCAGCGCTTCGTTGGTGCGGGTGACGCACATGGCGTCGCGCTGGTATTGCTCCAGAAAACCGAGCAGCCGCTCGAACTGCGGGTTGTCGGTGGCGCGCGCGATGCTGCGATGAAACGCGAGGTCGGCTTCCACACCGTCCACCCCGCGGGGCGGGCTGGCTTCCAGGCGCTCCAGCGCCTGGGCGATGACGGCCGCTTTGTCGGGGGTGATGCGTTGCGCGGCCAGCGCGGCCACGTCGGCCTCCAGGCTGCGTCGCACCTCCACCACCTGCAACACCGCTTCGAGCGAGCGCAGCACGGTGGGGTCAAAGGCCAGGGCCCGCGCCTGCGGGGTGGCCGACACGAACACCCCGGCGCCCTGGCGCGAGGTGAGCAGGCCGATGGACTTGAGCTGGCTGACGGCTTCGCGCACCACGGTGCGCGAAACCCCGTATTGCTCGGCCAGCCGCTGCTCGGTGGGCAGTCGCTCGTTGCGCTGCAGTTCGCCCGATTCGATGCGCTGCATCAACACCGAGGCCAGCCGGTCGGTCAGGCGCTCGGGCGGGGGCAGGGTGTCGATCGGGCTGTGCGGCATGGGACGGGCCGTGTGTTCAGATCATCGTTTGATATGGTCATCATACAAATCTGGGCGCGGATGGGCCTCGTGGTTTACCCCATGGCGGCGGCGTGTCCGAGGCCGGGTGCGCCGCCTAGGAGCCTGCGCGGCAGAAGGCGTTGAAAGCGAAAACCGAAGGTTTCATCAAAACCGCCCCCAGCGAGGCCAGTTTTTGCCGGATTTGCAGCCCCATAGCCCGGCTATGGGGCAAAAAGACGGTGAAAACGAAGTTTCGATAAAAATGGACCGCTGCGGGCGGTTTGCAGCTAACGATTCTTCTGCCGCGCAGGCTCCTGGGGTTGGTGGTGCGTCCCCATCTGCGTGCGGCACAGCCGTGGTGCCGGGTGGGGTGGCGCTCCAGGGGCGCGCGCCATTGCCCGTCACGTCGCCCGCCCGATCGCGCGCCCCATGGCCCGCCGTGCAGCGCGGGTGGGGCGGTGGGTGCGGGTGTACTGCGGTATGGGCGGTGTGGGCCGAAGGTACAGGCGCAAAAAAGCCCGCCAGGGCGGGCTGGGGGGGATGGGGCTGAGCCGGGTGTCGCGTTCAGGCTGCCAGGGGCAGCAAGGGCACGATCAGCAGGGCCACGATGTTGATGATCTTGATCAGCGGGTTGACCGCCGGGCCTGCGGTGTCCTTGTAGGGGTCGCCCACGGTGTCGCCGGTCACGGCCGCCTTGTGCGCTTCGCTGCCTTTGCCGCCGTGGTGGCCGTCTTCGATGTACTTCTTGGCGTTGTCCCAGGCACCGCCGCCGGTGCACATGGAAATGGCCACAAACAGGCCGGTGACGATGGTGCCCATGAGCAGGCCGCCCAGCGCCTTGGGCCCCAGGAACACGCCCACCAGGATCGGCACCACCACCGGCAGCAGGCTGGGCACGATCATTTCCTTGATCGCAGCGCCGGTCAGCATGCCCACGGCCTTGCCGTACTCGGGCTTGGCCGTGCCTTCCATGATGCCGGGGATTTCCTTGAACTGGCGGCGCACTTCCACCACCACCGCACCGGCGGCGCGGCCCACAGCCTCCATCGCCATGGCACCGAACAGGTAGGGAATCAAACCGCCGATGAACAGGCCGATGATGACCATCGGGTCGCTCAGATCAAAGCGGACTTGGTGACTGTAGGTTTCCAGCTTGTGGGTGTAGTCGGCGAACAGCACCAGCGAGGCCAGGCCGGCCGAGCCGATGGCGTAACCCTTGGTGACCGCCTTGGTGGTGTTGCCCACGGCGTCCAGCGGGTCGGTGATGTCGCGCACGCTGCTGGGCAGTTCGGCCATTTCGGCAATGCCGCCGGCGTTGTCGGTGATGGGGCCGTAGGCGTCCAGCGCGACCACGATGCCCGCCATGCTGAGCATGGACATGGCGGCCACGGCAATGCCGTACAGGCCGGCCAGGGTGTAAGCGGCGATGATGGCCACGCAGACGAACAGCACCGGCCAGGCGGTCGAGCGCATGGACACGCCGAGGCCGGCGATGATGTTGGTGCCGTGGCCGGTGGTGGACGCCTGCGCGATGTGCTTGACCGGGCTGTACTGGGTGCCGGTGTAGAACTCGGTGATCCAGACCAGCGCTGCGGTCAACACCAGGCCGACCACCGTGGCGCCGAACAGGCGAAGCTGGCTGCCGCTGGCGGCAATCGCGTTGTCCGGGATGATCCAGGCGGTCACGAACCAGAAAGCGATCAGCGAGAGCACGCCGGCAATGGCCAGGCCCTTGTAGAGCGCCGGCATCACGTTCTTCATGCCCGGGCTGGCCTTGACGAAGAAGCAGCCGATGATCGAGGCGAGGATGGACACGCCGCCAAGCGCCAGCGGGTACATCACCGCGTTCATGGGTGCGGCAGCCACCATCAGCGCCCCCAGCACCATGGTGGCGATCAGGGTCACCGCGTAGGTTTCAAACAGGTCGGCGGCCATGCCGGCGCAGTCGCCGACGTTGTCGCCCACGTTGTCGGCAATCACCGCCGGGTTGCGGGGATCGTCTTCGGGAATGCCGGCTTCGACCTTGCCCACCAGGTCGGCACCGACGTCAGCACCCTTGGTGAAGATGCCGCCACCCAGGCGGGCGAAGATGGAAATCAGCGAGGAGCCGAAGGCGAAGCCGATCAGCGGGTTGAGCAGCCGGGCGAGGTTCTTGTCGGGCGTCAGGTTGCCGTTGCCGACCAGGAACCAGAAGAAGCCGGTCACACCGAGGAGCCCGAGACCCACCACCAGCATGCCGGTGATGGCGCCGCCGCGGAACGCCACGTCCAGCGCCGGGCCGATACCTCGGGTGGCCGCCTGTGCGGTGCGCACATTGGCCCGCACCGAGATGTTCATGCCGATGAAGCCACAGGCGCCGGAGAGCACCGCCCCGAGCACGAAGCCGATGGCGGTGGCGCCGTCGAGGAACACGCCAATGAGCACCGCCAGCACCACCCCGACGATGCCGATGGTGGTGTATTGCTTGGCAAGGTAGGCGGCGGCACCGGCCTGGATGGCCCCGGCGATTTCCTGCATGCGGGGATTGCCCGCGTCCTGGGAAAGAATCCAGCTACGCGACCAGAAGCCGTAGACCACGGCAATGAGGCCACACACCAGCGCGAACACGAGTGCAGACTGACCAACCATAAACGATTCTCCTGCTCCGTTACGTTTGACTTGTAGGGGGCAACGCTTCAGAGGTCCACCCCCGCTGCGTTGCTTCCTCGCGTCCGTCGTGCATCCCGGTGGAATGGGGCAGGGCGATTGGCCAACGCAGCCAATGTAGCGGGAATGGCGGGCGCTGAGAACTCACTTGTGTCGGCGAGTCAGGCTCGCATCAGTAAAATCAGGGTTAATCCCAGCATCCACCAGCGGAGCATGGCCGTGGCGTGTCCACCCGGAGACGCCACCGGGTTCACCCACAGCCGCCATTGGTTCTTACTTTTTCTCAACCACTCCAAGTACCCATGTCTCTCGACAACGTCAACCCTGGCGATCAAGTGCCCGAATCCTTCAATGTGATCATCGAGATCCCCATGAATGGTGATCCGATCAAATACGAGGTGGACAAGGAATCGGGCGCGATTTTCGTGGACCGTTTCATGAACACCGCGATGCACTACCCGACCAACTACGGTTACGTCCCCAAGACCATCGCCGGTGACGGCGATCCGGTGGACGTGCTGGTGGTCACCCCCGTGCCGCTGATGCCCGGTGTCGTCGTGCCCTGCCGTGCCATCGGCATTCTGAAGATGACCGATGAGGCGGGTGAAGACGGCAAGGTGCTGGCTGTGCCGACCAACAAAATTCTGTCGCTCTACAGCCGCTGGAACACGCCCGACGACCTGAACCCGATGCGCCTGAAAGCCATCGAGCACTTCTTCGAGCACTACAAAGACCTGGAGAAGGGCAAGTGGGTCAAGGTTCAGGGCTGGGAAGGCCCCGAGTCCGCCCGCAAGGAAATCATGGACGGCATCGCGGCTTATCAGAAAGCCCAACAAGGCTGATTGCGCGCTTCCCGTATCGGTAGAAAAGCAAAAGCCCGCCAAGGAAACTTGGCGGGCTTTTGTTTGGGTGAATGCCGCTGGTGGTGGCTGACGCTCAGTTTTGTTGCGCGTCGATGTCGCCGCGGTATTCGATCTTGCCGCGCACCCGGGCGCGCGGGTGCATGTCGATGAGTTCGTCGTAGCTGGCGTCGCCGATCAGGGTGGCCGAACCGGTGATCTCCAGCGCCTTGCGGGCGATGACCGTGCCGATCACCTTGCCCTCGATGAACACGTAATCGGCTTCCAGCCGGGTGTTCTCAATCACGCCGGTGGCACCCACATGCAGGGTGCCGCCCGATTCGAACGTGATGTTCCCTTTGAGCAGGCCGTCGACTTTGATGCCCTGGTCGCGCGGGGTGTGGAAGTTGCCGTCAAACACGGCGCCCTCGGCGATCAGACTGGTGATGGCCGACAGGCGCTCGACCGGGACCAGGCGGGTGGTGGCAGATGTTTTCATGGCTCAGGGCTCCTTGCTGTGCAACCAGTTATCGGGTTTGAGGGGGATGGGAAGGGTGGTGTCGGTCGGGGGTTTCGGGTCTGTTGCCGCGGGCAGGCCTGTTGCAGGGGCACGGGTACCGGTGACGGTACCCCAGGAACGTTCCAGCGTCAGCATCGGCGCGCCGATCGGCTCGGATGCCGCTACGCCCACTTCGACGCCCGGGCTTGCATTCAAGCCCTGTGCGGCTGGCGGGGTGGCCGCGTGCGGCATTGCCGCCACGCCGGGTGACGGGGCGGGCCGCAGCGCGTACCAGAGCCCGACCACGGCCGCACACAGCGCCAGCCCGGGCAGCAGGTAACGGGGCGTGTACCACAGCAGCCACCGCCAGGCGATGCGGCGCCTCGCCACCCGCTGACTGCGCTGCCAGCTGGCGCGCAACATGGCCTGCCGCAGGGCCTCGGCATCGGGTACCGGTGACGCATGTGCTGGCACCAGCGGGGTTGACGACCTTCGCCACCGCATGAAAACGGGTCAGCCCATCGGTTTGGGCAGCGGGGCACGCTCAAGGGTAGCGTTGAGATCGGCGCCATTGACCTGAATACGGCCGTAGCGCACCACCCCGTGCACACTGGCGGTGTCGTGCAGGGCCACCTCACCGTGGCCGGCGTCCAGCATGCCTTCGGTACGACCCATCACAGAGATCTTTTGCGCGCTGATGTCCCCTTTGACGGTGCCCGTTTCCGTGACCACCACCGAGGCGCTGGCGCCCTCGGCCTGGGTGAGATTACCCTGCACATCACCGCTGACGCAGCAAGGGCCGCGCAACAGCGCATTGCCCACAAACTGCATGCCTTCGGCCACCGTGCTGCAGTCCGGGGCGAGCATCTGGGCCGGCGGGGCAAGGGGGGTGTTGAGTTGCGGCAAATGGGCGGGGCCTGCTGGCGGCATCGCACGACCCACCTCCACCGCCAGCGCGCCGTCTGACACGGTCGCGTACGGGCTTGCAAGGCCTTGATCATCGTGCTGCAGACCGGTGGTGTCGTTCATGTGGGGTTCTCCAGAGACATGGTCGGGATGCCGATCGGACGGGCGGGGGTTGTGGGGGTGGCGGCGCTTGGACAAGGGGTCTTTCTCAGCGGTGGTGCCATGTGGCTGTGCATTGGGTTGGGTCAGGGGGCTTCGGGTACGGCATCGTGCAGCACGGGTAGCTGATGACCTGCTTTGAGGGTTTTGAACGGTCCTTTCAGGTCCGCGCCTTCATAGAGTTGCAGTCGCCGCGCCATGAGGGTACCGGTGGACACCCCCGTTTTGGCGACATAGGCCATGCCCTGGCACTCCAGGCTGCTGTCGTGCGGATCGCCGTCGCTGGCGCCCAGTTGGCCGAACAGGTACACGTCGCCATGCACACGCACGCGTCCTCGCACCACGCCCCCTGCCCAGACGATCAGCCGCCCGTGCACCTGGATGCGTCCGGCAATCTCGCCCTGGACCAGCAGCCCCCCGTCGAAGCGCAAATCGCCGTCAAGCACCGAACCCGCAGCCACCCGGTTGATCACGTTCATGGCGATCGGGTCGAGCGTGAGCATGTCCTGCGGGGTTTTCATCTCCATATGACCATCCCCCAGAACACCAGACAGCCCACGATGGACAGCAGACCGGCCACCGCGATAAGCAAGGCGTGCCGTTCAAGCCTGCAGCGCCAGCGGGACGGACGCAGCCGCGGCTGGCCGACGGGATCGCAGGCATGGCTGGCCACGACCCAGTCACGCCAGGCCTGTGACAGCCGGTGTCTTCCGTTGCCCAGATCGATCTGCAAACCCTCGCTGGACCGGGAACGACGCGACAGCCGTTTACCCAGTGGTACCGACAAAGGCGCGCCCACGATGGTCTGGGTGAAGAACGCATCGGTTTCGTTCATGGATGTGGAGTGTACAAGCGGTGTAAGCTTTTGTTACCGGGACCGGGTGGGGGACGGTGCCCGGTGTGGCGCGGGGTTCGGCTCCATCTGCGGCAGGGCAGTCATTGGTCAATTTTGCGTCATCGCTCAGCCACCGATACCCCCGGTGGCGCGGCTTCTGGTGGCGAGGCGCGCAGCGGGCTGCGACGCTGGAGATCGCTCAGGTAGTGTTCCACCCCGTCGCGCTCGCGCTGCAGAAAGCGGTCCACCGCATCGGCAAAAGCCGGGTGGGCCAGCCAGTGGGCGCTGCCGGTGCGCACCGGCAGCAAAGCGCGGGCCATCTTGTGCTCGCCCTGGGCACCGCCCTCAAACCGCCGGTAACCCTGTGCCATGCACCACTGCAGCGGCTGGTAGTAGCAAGCTTCAAAGTGCAGGCTGTCCACCCGTTCCAGAGCGCCCCAGTAGCGACCATAGGCCACGCGGTGGCCGGGGTCCAGGCCGATCAGGCTGCAGGCCATGGGGCGTCCATCGCGCTCGGCCACGAACAGCAGCCAATGGTCGGCCATGTCGCGCGCCATGGCCGCGAAGAAAGCCCGGTTGAGGTAAGGCGGGTTGCCGTGCTCGCGGTAGGTCTGTTCGTAGCAGCGGTAGAAAAAGTCCCAGTCGGCCTCGGTGATCTGCGCCCCGCTCGCGTGGCGAAAGCGCACGCCAGCGGTTTCCACCTTGCGCCGCTCCTGGCGGATCTTCTTGCGCTTGTCCTGCTGCAGCGTGCCCAGGAAATGGTCGAAGTCCCGGTAGCCGGCGTTGGTCCAGTGGAACTGCACCGTGTGGCGCAGCAGCAGACCGCTGTCCTGTGCGGTCGCCAGTTCGTCCTCGGGCGCAAACAGCAGGTGCAGCGACGACAGTTGTTGCTCGCGCGTCCACTGCAGCAGGGCGTGCAGCAACGCCCGCCGGGCGGTGGCATCTCTGGCCAGCAGGCGCGGGCCGGGCACCGGGGTGAAGGGTACGGCCACCAGGGCCTTGGGGTAGTAACGCAGGCCGTGCTGTTCGTAGGCGTTGGCCCAGGCCCAGTCGAACACGTATTCGCCGTAGGAGTGACCCTTGACATAGAGCGGACACGCCGCCTGCAGGGTGTCGCCCTGCCAGAGGGTGAGGAACTGTGGCAGCCAGCCGGTGTCGGCCGTGGCGCAGCCGGTGGTCGAGAGGGCCGCCAGGTACTCCTGGCGCATGAAGGGGCTGGGGTCGGGCGAGAGGGCCAGCAGGTCATTCCACGCCTGGCGCGGCACCGCCTCTGGTTGCTCGAAAACCCGGGTGACATAATCGTTTAAGCCCGGCGCGCCGGTCGCCATGTCTGCCCGGACATGCCCGTCTGCCCCGGTGGTGTGAACCCGTTTTTTCGACTCCATGACTCTCAAGATTTGTGTGGCGCAGCTCAATTTTGTGGTGGGCGACATGGCGGGCAATGCCCGCCGCATGGCCGATGCCGCCCGGGAGGCCCATGCGCGTGGGGTCCGCCTTCTGCTGACGCCCGAACTGGCGCTGTGTGGCTACGCCGCAGAAGACCTGTTCCTGCGCCCCGCTTTCATCGACGCCTGCGATGATGCCCTTAAATGGCTGGCCGCCACGACGGCCGACCTCAAAGGCCTGCACCTGGTGGTGGGACATCCGGCCCGGCAGGGCGCTGGTGGGCGGCGCGAACGCAGTGTGGCGGTGGCCAGTCTGTTCAATGCTGCCAGCGTGATCTGTGAGGGGCAGGTGACCCACACCTGTGCCAAGCGCGAATTGCCCAATTACCAGGTGTTCGATGAGCGTCGCTATTTCTTGCCCGGGCATGCCCCTTGTGTGTTCGAGGTGCCGGACGCGAACGGTCAGCCCGTGCGCGTGGGCCTGCTGATTTGCGAGGACGCCTGGTTCGAGGCGCCGGCGGCCGAGGCCAAGGCCGCCGGTGCCGAGCTGCTGGCGGTGATCAATGCTTCCCCTTTTCACGCCGGCAAGGGGGGGGAGCGCGAGGCCATGATGCGCCAGCGGGCCCAGGCCGTAGGGCTGCCGCTGGTGTATGCGCACCTGGTGGGCGGGCAGGACGAAATCGTGTTCGAGGGCCGCAGTTTTGTCCTGGAGGCCGATGGCCGCCTGGCCGGGCGGGCGATCAGTTTCGAGGAAAGCCGTTTCGACATTGCGCTCAGCCGGGTGGGGGATGGCTGGTCTGTCGAGGCCGAGACCGACCGCGCCCACAGCCCGGAGGCCGACCTTTGGCATGCCCTGGTGCTGGGCGTGCGCGATTACATCGGCAAGAACGGTTTTCCTGGTGCCATTCTGGGGCTGTCGGGTGGCATCGACTCGGCGCTGGTGCTCGCCATCGCGGTCGACGCACTGGGCGCCGACAAGGTGCGCGCGGTGATGATGCCCTCACCCTACACGGCCGATATTTCCTGGATCGATGCGCGCGACATGGCCGCCCGCCTGGGCGTGCGCTACGACGAAATCGCCATTTCGCCCGAGTTTGATACGTTCAAAGCGTCGCTGGCCCCCCTGTTTGAAGGGCGGCCCGAGGACACGACCGAGGAGAACATCCAGGCCCGCATCCGCGGCACGCTGCTGATGGCGCTGTCCAACAAGTTCGGCTCCATCGTGCTGACCACCGGCAACAAGAGCGAGATGGCCACCGGCTACTGCACGCTCTACGGCGACATGGCGGGTGGCTTTGCGGTCATCAAGGACGTGGTCAAGACGCAGGTGTTCCGCCTGGCGCGCTGGCGCAATGCGCACGACCCTTACCGCACGGGGGCCCATCCGATCCCCGAGCGCATCATCACCCGCCCGCCGAGCGCAGAATTGCGGCCCGACCAGAAGGACCAGGACAGCCTGCCCGAGTACGAAGTGCTCGATGCCATCATCGAGCGCTACATGGAGAACGACCGCAGCCCGGCCGAGATCGTGGCCGAGGGTTTCGCCAAGGCCGATGTGGACAAGGTGGTGCGGCTCATCCGCATCAACGAGTACAAACGGCGGCAGGCGCCGATCGGCATTCGCGTCACCCACCGCAGCTTCGGCAAGGACTGGCGCTACCCGATCACCAGCCAATACCGCGCGTGACGCCCGGATGGAGTCCCTTGGGCATAATCGACCGAGTCTTACCAGTTCCTTCCGGAGTCACCCATGAAGCAGATCACCGCCGTTATCAAACCGTTCAAGCTGGAGGAGGTGCGTGAAGCGCTGGCCGAACAGGGTGTGACCGGGCTGACGGTGACCGAGGTCAAGGGCTTTGGCCGCCAGAAGGGCCATACCGAGCTCTACCGCGGCGCCGAATACGTGGTGGACTTTCTGCCCAAGGTCAAGCTGGAAGTGGTGGTGAAGTCGGACGACGTGGACCGCTGTGTGGATGCCATCGTGCGTGCTGCGCGCACGGGCAAGATCGGTGACGGCAAGATTTTCGTCACCCCGGTCGAGCGCGTGGTCCGCATCCGCACCGGCGAGGAAGACGAAACCGCGGTCTGACGCGGTCGTAGCCCCGGGACGTCTCAGATCGCGTCCAGCCGCGGTGCCGGTGAAAGGCCCGCGGCCTGTACCAGATCGGGCAGCAGGCGGGTTGCCTCGCTGTCCACCCGCACCAAGTCCATCTGCCAGGCGCCCATGAACTGCTGCTCCACCGTGTGCCGCAGGAACTGCAACAGGGCGTCGTAATAGCCGCCCAGGTTGAGCAAGCCCACCGGCTTGTCGTGGTAACCGAGTTGGCGCCAGGTCCAGACCTCGAAGAACTCCTCGAACGTGCCGATCCCGCCGGGCAGCGCCAGGAAGGCGTCGGCGTGCTCGGCCATCAGCCGTTTGCGCTCGTGCATGGTGTCCACCACATGCAGTTCGGTGCAGTGGTGGTTCGCCCATTCCTTCTCCACCAGGGCCTTGGGGATCACGCCGATCACGCGACCGCCTGCGTCCAGCGTGGCCTGCGCCACCGTGCCCATCAGGCCGTTGCAGCCGCCGCCGTAGACCAGCTGGCCGCCGTGCGCACCAATCCATTGCCCCACAGCCCTGGCTGCGTCGGTGAACACGGGTGAAGCACCGGGGCGGGAGCCGCAGTAGACGCAGACGGAGAAGGCGGACGAAGACATGCAGATGCTTTCGTTGAAGGATCAGGCCAGACGTGCCCACAGGGCGGCGCACCAGATGCCGAGGCAGACCAGCAGGCTCAGCAGCACGGCGGCGCTGCCCATGTCCTTGGCGCGCTTGGACAGGTCGTGCCACTCGGGGCCGATGCGGTCAATGGCGCTTTCCACGCCAGTGTTGAGCAGTTCGACCACCATCACCAGGACCACCGAGCCGGCGAGCAGGGCCACCTCGACCCAGGTCTGGCCCAGCCAGAAAGCCAGCGGCAGCAGCACAAAGGCGGCCAGTGCCTCCTGGCGAAAGGCGGTTTCGGCCCAGCCGGCCCGCAGGCCAGCCATCGAGTAGCCGAAGGCGTGCACCATGCGGCTCAGGCCGGTGCGCTGCTTCTGTGCGTTGGCGGGTTCGCGGGCATTCATGGGCATCAGAGGTTCCACAGTCTGCGGCGGCCGGGCGGCTGCGGCGGTTGGTGGTGCACCAGACGGGTGCCGGCCAGGGCGTCGTGCAGGAACTGTCGCTGCGGATGGAAGCGTGCCAGCAGCGCCCAGACCAACACCCAGCCGATGGTGATGACCGTCAGTTCCCCGGCGGGCAGGCCGAAAATGCCGCCTGCGGCCAGCGGCGGCAGGAGCCAGAGCCAGGACAGCACATAACGGAGCAGCGCGCGCGGCTGGGTCACCGGCGCGCCCTGGCGGTCGACCACGCGGATGTGCCAGGTCTTCATTGCCAGCGTTTGCCCCTTGGACCAGAACCAGACGAAATAGATGCCGAAGACGATGAACAGGAAGGCCTGCTGCATGTGCCGGTTGTCCAGCGCATGGCGCGTCTGGGTGAGGGCGGAGAACAGGTAACCGGCGATGAAGACGACACCGAACAGCAGCATGCCTTCGTAGAGCCAGCAGGCCATGCGGCGGGGTAGGGGGGGCGCAGTCAGTGACGGGGCGGCGGTCGCGGCCGGGGCGGCAATTTCGGTCATGTGGGGCAGCGTGTAAGGCGGCGAATTGTCGCATTGCCGCCCGGATGCAGCGATTTCGTGGTCGGAAAACAGGAAAAGCCATGCGGCAGTGCAATAATGTTGCGTTGCGATTCAAAAAGGCAAACGGGTCAAGGTCCGGCGGGGTATGTGTCCGCCCATGTCTTTGGCCTCAAGTCCTGACGCCGTCTCACAAGGGTGGGCGAAGGGGCACCCAAGGTTTTTCGTCAGAGAAATTCTCGAAAGGTTGATCATGGAAATCTCCAAAGCCGAAATGGCTTCTGCGGCCGCTGCGGCTGGCCAAACTCCCGCTGCCGAACAGCTCATGGGCGCCGAGATCCTCGTGCGTTCCCTGCAGGCCGAAGGCGTCAAGTACGTCTGGGGCTATCCCGGTGGCGCCGTTCTCTACATTTACGACGCTTTCTACAAGCAGGACACCATCCAGCACGTGCTGGTGCGTCACGAGCAGGCGGCTGTGCACGCCGCCGACGGCTATGCCCGAGCCACCGGTGATGTTGGCGTGGCTCTGGTCACCTCCGGCCCCGGCGTGACCAACGCGGTCACCGGCATCGCTACCGCGTACACCGACAGCATTCCCATGGTCATCATCACCGGCCAGGTGCCCACGGCGGCCATTGGTTCGGACGCCTTCCAGGAATGCGACACGGTCGGCATCACGCGCCCCATCGTCAAGCACAATTTCCTGGTCAAGGACGCGCGCGAGCTGGCCGATGTGATGAAGAAGGCCTTCCACATCGCACGCACCGGCCGTCCGGGCCCGGTGGTGGTGGACATCCCGAAGGATGTGTCCTTCAACAAGGCCGCCTTTGCCGGGTATCCCGAATCGGTGGAAATGCGCTCCTACAACCCGGTGCGCAAGGGCCATGGCGGGCAGATCCGCAAAGCGCTGCAGCTGCTGCTGACCGCCAAGCGCCCCTACATTTACACCGGTGGCGGTGTGCTGCTCGGCAACGCGGTCAACGAACTGCGCACCCTGGTGGACATGTTGGGCTATCCGGTCACCAACACGCTGATGGGCCTGGGTGCCTATCCGGCGACCGATCGCAAGTTCCTCGGCATGCTGGGCATGCACGGCACCATTGAGGCCAACCACGCCATGCAGCACTGCGACGTGCTGCTGGCCGTGGGTGCCCGCTTTGACGACCGCGTGATCGGTAACCCCAAGCACTTCGCTTCGGTCGAGCGCAAGATCATCCACATCGACATCGACCCGTCGAGCATCGCCAAGCGGGTGAAAGTGGATGTGCCCATCGTCGGCGACGTCAAGGACGTGCTGACCGAACTGATCAACATGATCAAGGAAAGCCAGACCCGGGCTGACGAAAAGGCGCTGGCGTCGTGGTGGGAGACCATCGAGAGCTGGCGTTCGCGCGACTGCCTGCGCTATGACCGTGCCAACAGCCAGGTCATCAAGCCGCAGATGGTGGTGGAGACGCTCTGGAACCTGACCAAGGACGACGACTGCTACATCACGTCCGACGTCGGTCAGCACCAGATGTTTGCTGCTCAGTTCTACAAGTTCGACGAGCCGCGCCGCTGGATCAACTCCGGTGGCCTGGGCACCATGGGTGTGGGCTTGCCCTATGCCATGGGCATCAAACTGGCCAGGCCGGACGCCGACTGCTGGTGCATCACCGGCGAAGGTTCGATCCAGATGAACATCCAGGAGTTGTCGACCTGCCAGCAGTACGGCACAGCGGTCAAAGTGCTGTCGCTCAACAACCGCTATCTGGGCATGGTGCGCCAGTGGCAGGAGCTGGCTTACCAGGGCCGCTACAGCCACAGCTACATGGATGCGCTGCCGAACTTCGTCAAGCTGGCCGAAGCCTACGGGCACGTCGGCATGCTGGTGGAAAATCCGGCCGACGTGGAAGCCGCGCTGCGCGAAGCCCGCGCGATCAAGGACCGTTGCGTGTTCATTGATGTGCGCACGGACCCGACCGAGAACGTCTGGCCGATGGTCGAGGCCGGCAAGGGCATCACTGAAATGCGGCTGGGCTCCGAAGAGCTCTGATCCATCCCCCGCTGGCCTCCGGCATGTCAGTGCCCGGAGCCAGCCATTTCCTTCGACGAATCTATTTGCAGCCGAGCCTGAGCATTACCGTGCGCAGGTGAGGGCTCAGAAAGCCATGCTTCTTGCGGCCATTGTTGATTGAACGTGGTCGCCGCAAAAAAGAGGAATCTTCATCATGAAACACATCATTGCCGTCCTGCTCGAAAACGAAGCGGGTGCGCTCTCCCGGGTCGTCGGTCTGTTCTCGGCCCGCGGCTACAACATCGAGTCCCTGACCGTGGCGCCCACGGAAGATCCCTCGCTCTCGCGCATGACCATCCAGACCACGGGTTCGGATGACGTCATCGAGCAGATCACCAAGCATCTCAACCGCCTGATCGAAGTCGTCAAGGTGGTGGACCTTACCGAAGGCGCCTACACCGAGCGCGAGCTCATGTTGGTCAAGGTGCGTGCCGTGGGCAAGGAACGCGAGGAGATGAAGCGCATGACCGATATCTTCCGCGGCCGCATCATCGATGTCACCGAGAAGAGCTACACCATCGAGCTCACCGGCGACCAAGGCAAGAACGACGCCTTCCTGGAGGCCATTGACCGCTCCGCCATTCTCGAAACGGTGCGCACCGGCGCCTGCGGTATCGGTCGCGGCGAGCGCATCCTGCGCGTTTAAGATCTGAGGTTTTTCGGGCTCAGCCAAACCGCCGTTCGGGCTGGGCCTGTCGAGGGCCTTCGACGGGCTCGATCACGAACGGCAAATCCACACCCCAACAGAGGAACACCATGAAAGTTTTCTACGACAAAGACTGTGATCTGAGCCTGATCAAGGGCAAGACGGTGGCGATCATCGGCTACGGCTCGCAAGGCCATGCCCACGCCCAGAACCTGAACGACAGCGGCGTGAAGGTGGTGGTCGGCCTGCGCAAGGGCGGCGCTTCGTGGGACAAAGTCGGCAAGGCCGGCCTGAACGTCATGGAAGTCAATGACGCCGTGAAGGCTGCCGACGTGGTCATGATCCTGTTGCCCGACGAGCAGATCGCCGAGGTCTACAAGAACAACGTCGAACCGAACATCAAGCAAGGCGCTTCGCTCGCGTTTGCCCACGGCTTCAACGTGCATTACAACCAGGTCGTGCCGCGTGCCGATCTGGATGTCTGGATGGTGGCGCCCAAGGCACCCGGCCACACCGTGCGCAGCACCTACACCCAGGGCGGCGGCGTTCCCCACCTGGTGGCCGTGCACCAGGACAAGTCCGGCAAGGCCCGTGACTTGGCCCTCTCTTATGCCATGGCCAACGGTGGCGGCAAGGCCGGCATCATCGAGACCAACTTCAAGGAAGAAACCGAGACCGACCTGTTCGGTGAGCAGGCCGTGCTGTGCGGCGGTGCAGTCGAGCTGATCAAGATGGGTTACGAGACCCTGGTCGAAGCCGGCTACGCCCCCGAGATGGCCTATTTCGAGTGCCTGCACGAGCTCAAGCTCATCGTGGACCTGATCTACGAAGGTGGCATTGCCAACATGAACTATTCGATCTCCAACAACGCGGAGTTCGGCGAGTACGTGACCGGTCCGGAAGTGATCAACGAAGAGTCGCGCAAGGCCATGCGCAACGCGCTCAAGCGCATCCAGAACGGCGATTACGCCAAGATGTTCATTCAGGAAGGTCGTCTGAACTATCCGAGCATGACCGCCCGCCGTCGCAACACCGCCGAGCACAGCATCGAAGTGGTGGGTGCCCAGTTGCGCGCCATGATGCCCTGGATCGCGAAGAACAAGCTGGTCGACCAGACCCGGAACTGATCGCTTTCCCGAGCATCCCATAAAGGCCACTGTGGTGGCCTTTATCGTTTTTGCGAAGCTCGCTGGGTGCTGTGCTGTGCGGTGCGGCGTAGGCGACTGGCTTACACTGGACCGCCACGCCCCAGTGGCTTGAACCTTCCACCCCATGCACGACGGACCCGACAACGCACCCGAACCCACGGTCGATGCGCTCAAGCGCAGCAAGGGTATTTACATGTTGCCCAACATGATCACGCTGGCCGCCTTGTTTGGCGGCTTCTACGCGATCGTGATGGCCATGAATGGTCGCTTCGACCTGGCCACGGTCGGCATTTTTGCCGCCATGGTGCTCGACAGCCTTGACGGGCGTGTGGCCCGTCTGACCCATACCCAAAGCGCCTTTGGTGAGCAAATGGATTCGCTCTCGGACATGGTGTCTTTCGGCGCCGCGCCCGCGCTGGTGGCCTATATCTGGGTGCTCAAAGATGTGGGCCGCTGGGGCTGGATAGCGGCCTTCGTCTACTGCGCCTGTGCGGCCCTGCGGCTGGCGCGTTTTAACGTCAACACCGGCGTGGTGGACAAGCGCTATTTCCAGGGCTTGCCGTCACCGGCAGCGGCCGCGCTGGTGGCAGGCTTCATCTGGCTGGCCATCGAACTGGAGCTGGATCGCTCGACCATGACCTGGCCGGTGTTCGTGCTCACGCTGTACGCTGGCCTGACCATGGTCACCAACGTGCCGTTCTACAGCTTCAAGGACCTTAGCCTCAAGAAGAGCGTGCCGTTTGCGGCCATCGTGCTCGTGGCGTTGGGGATTGCGGTGATCAACATCCATCCCCCCACCGTTCTGTTCGGCCTGTTCGTGATCTACGGCCTTTCAGGCTACGGCATGTACTTTTGGCGCAAAGCCAAGGGGCGACCCACCAGTGTGATCAGCACCTCAACCGACGAGCCGGACGAGCGCGGTCTGCACGAATGAAAACGCGCATGGCCCCCATGGTTTTCCTCAATCGGAAAGCGGGCGGCGCTGTGTTACATTGCAAAGCCATGGAATTCAAGTTCTTCTCGCTACTACTGGTTGTCCGCCACGGGCAGGTGTGGTAACGCGCGAGAGGTTCCCAACAACGGCCCGTTTGCACCCGCAGCGGGCCGTTTTGTTTTCGTCTGCGGGTTCTTTCAAGCGCTGCCCACGAGGCAACCCATCGGAGAAACACATGACCGACAAGCTCATCATTTTTGACACCACCTTGCGCGATGGCGAGCAGTCGCCCGGTGCGTCCATGACCAAGGACGAGAAGCTGCGCATCGCCCGTCAGCTCGAGCGCCTGAAGGTCGATGTGATCGAGGCCGGTTTTGCCGCCAGTTCCAATGGCGACTTTGAGTGTGTGCAGGCGATTGCCAACACCATCAAGGACTCCACGGTCTGCTCTCTGGCCCGTGCCAACGACCGCGACATCTCGCGGGCCGCCGAGGCGCTCAAGGGGGCCAATCGTGCGCGCATCCACACCTTCATCGCCACCAGTCCGCTGCACATGGAGAAGAAGCTGCGCATGACGCCTGACCAGGTGTTCGAGCAGGCCAAGCAGTCGGTTCGCTTCGCGCGCAATCTGGTGGAAGACATCGAGTTCAGCCCCGAAGACGGCTACCGCAGCGACATCGACTTCCTCTGCCGGGTGCTGGAGGCGGTCATCAAGGAAGGCGCCACCACACTCAACATTCCCGACACCGTGGGCTACGCGGTGCCCGAGCTTTACGGCCATTTCATCAAGACGCTGCGGGAGAAGATCCCCAACTCTGACAAGGCGATCTGGTCGGTGCATTGCCACAACGATCTGGGCATGGCGGTGGCCAACTCGCTGGCTGGCGTCAAGATCGGCGGTGCGCGCCAGGTGGAGTGCACCATCAATGGTCTGGGTGAGCGGGCTGGCAACTGCTCGCTGGAAGAAATCGTGATGGCTGTGCGCACCCGTCGCGACTACTTCAACCTCGACGTGGGTGTCGACACCACACAGATCGTGCCCGCCAGCCGCATGGTCAGCCAGACCACCGGTTTCGTGGTGCAGCCGAACAAGGCCGTGGTCGGGGCCAATGCTTTCGCGCACGCCTCCGGCATTCACCAGGACGGTGTGCTCAAGGCCCGCGACACGTATGAAATCATGCGGGCTGAGGACGTGGGCTGGAGTGCCAACAAGATCGTGCTGGGCAAACTCAGCGGCCGCAACGCGTTCAAGCAGCGCCTGCAGGACCTGGGCATCGAGATGGAGTCGGAGTCGGAAATCAACGCCGCTTTCGCCAAATTCAAGGAATTGGCCGATCGCAAGAGCGAAATCTTCGACGAGGACATCCTGGCCCTGTGCAGTGACGAGAGCGTGACGGCAGAGAAGGAGCAGTATGGCTTCGTGTCGCTGACCCAGCGCTCCGAAACCGGCGAGCGTCCGCATGCGGAAATCGTCATCACGGTCGAAGGCAGGGAGGTCAAGGCGGCCTCCGAGGGCAATGGACCGGTCGATGCATCCCTCAAGGCCATTGAGTCGCACATCAAGAGCGGTGCCGAGATGGTGCTGTATTCGGTCAACGCCATCAGCGGCTCGACCGAAAGCCAGGGTGAAGTGACGGTGCGCCTGCAACACGCAGGCCGTATCGTCAACGGTGTTGGCGCAGACCCCGACATCATCGTCGCTTCAGCCAAGGCGTACCTGAGTGCGTTGAACAAGCTCAGCAGCAAAGCCGATCGGGTGGCAGCCCAGGGTTGAAATCTGTCGGTCGAAAACCTGCCTGACTTTCGAAAACGGAGACAAGCGCCCGCGAAGAAGCTTGTGAAGCTTGAGTGTTCTCTAGAAAGTCACGGCAAGTTTTTGATATTGCTTGAGATTTTTACTTTGTCTATACTCGCCCATACCCACGGTGGCTGGAGCATATAGATGAAGTTTGACGTCTGTCGGTTGCGACTCTGGTGCAGCCCCCTGGCCAGTGTGTTGGTGGGCTTGGTCTGTGCGCTGGTGTTGCCCACTGCGGATGCACAAAGCGCTCGCTCATCAGCCCAGGCTGCCCCAGCGGCCAAGTCAGCCAAGGTTGGTGCCAGCCGTGAGTCAGTCACTTCTTCTCGCCAGAAGAACCGTGCCCAGAAAAGTGCCCGCGCCAAAGGCGCGGCAGAGACGAACCGCAAGAAAGGGGTGGCTCACGCCTCCCTTCGTGATCGTTCAAATGCATCCAAGGCGGCGCGCGCGCATGAGCGGCGTGCGGCGCAGAAATCTTTGCCACAGCGAAGCGCCCGGTCAACGGTGACGCAGCGTTCGGCGTCGCCTTCGTCGCGTGTTCAGCGTGGTTCAGCGGCGGCGATGCCGGTGGCTGGTGTATCGGCCGGTGAGCGAATGGGCTTGCGGCAGGCCAGCGATCCGCTGGACTTGAGCTCCAGCGTGGCCCTGGTGGTCGATCAAGACACCAGTGAAGTCTTGCTCAGCAAGAATGACACGGCTGTGTTGCCCATTGCTTCGCTGACCAAGTTGATGACCGGTTTGGTGGTCGCAGATGCTCAGTTGCCCTTGGACGAATTGATCACCATCACAGAGGCGGATGCTGCCGTTTACCGCCAAAGTCGACTCGAAGTGGGTGCCACCCTGTCGCGGGGGGAGATGATGCACCTGGCGTTGATGTCGAGTGAAAACCGGGCCGCCAACGCACTGGGGCGAACGTTCCCGGGTGGCAGCGAAGCCTTTGTTGAGCGTATGAATGCGAAGGCTCATGAGTTGGGCATGCGGGATACGCGCTTTGTGGAACCCACAGGGCTTTCAAGCGATAACCGCTCCAGCGCACGCGATCTGGCCACTCTGGTGACGGTGGCTTACGACCGCCCCATTCTGCGAGACTTGTCCACCTCTCAGGGCTACCAAGTCGACCTGGGCCGCCGCACGCTGCAGTACAACAACTCCAATCGGCTGGTACGCAATCCCGAATGGGATATCGGTTTGCAAAAAACGGGTTACATCTCGGCGGCTGGTCGGTGTTTGGTGATGCAGGCGCAGGTCGCGGGCCGCAAGCTGATCATGGTCTTCCTGGATTCGGCCGGCAAACTGGCCCGCTTGCAAGATGCCGAACGGGTACGCCGTTGGGTGGAGGCCCAGGCCATTCAGCGGCAATTCATGCGCCCTCAGGGCTGACAAAAAGAGAGACCGCCAAGCCGGCTTGCTGCGGCTTGCCTGAGCAGCGTCAACCGATGCACAGTCTCAAGCCAGAGTGGTTGGGGTAGCGGGCGCTTTTCAACCCGATCGCTGCTATCCAGGGCAACCCAAGGCTGTGGAGATGGCGGCTGCAGTTGCGCGCAGCTTGGGTTCCCAGCTTTCATCGATGCGGTCTGCCGGTGCTGAAATGGACAGGCCAGCGACCAGGCGGCGCTGGTCGTCGTAAATACCTGCCGCCATGCACCGAACCCCCAGTTCCAGCTCCTCGTTGTCGCGCGCCATGCCCTGTTGCCGACATTGAGCCAACTCCCGCTCAAGCGCACCCAGCTGAGTGAGGCTGTTGCGGGTGTTGCCTGCCAGTCCGGTGCGTGCAGCGTACGCGCGCACACGCTGCGGGTCGTCGGCCGCCAGAAACAGCTTGCCCACCGATGTGAGGTGCAACGGCGCTCGGCCACCAATGGCCCGCACCACCTGCATGCCCGAGCGTTCACTGTAGGCGCGCTCGACATAGACAATTTCGTCTCCTTGCCGCACGCTGAGGTTGACGGGTTGCTGTATTTGCTTGTGCAGTTCGCGCATCGGCTGCAGAGCAGCGTCACGCACGTTCAGCCGTGCCTTCACCAGATTGCCCAGTTCGAGCAGTCGCATGCCCAGCCGGTAGTTACCGGCTTCGGGGCGGTCCACAAAGCGGCCTATGGTGAGGTCGTTGAGAATCCTGTGAGCCGTAGAAGGGTGCAGTCCCGTTTTCTCGCTGATTTCCTTGAGAGAAACCGATTCCTCGCGGGAAGCCAGGACTTCGAGCAGATTGAACATGCGCTCGAGGACCTGCACGGTCGGGGTGGTCGGCAAACTGTCTGTGCGTTTGTTCATGGCGGCGAAAACAATTGCCGCTATTTTACGAGATGAAATGCAGACGATCGGGTAGATGATCGGACATGGTCAAAACCTGGGCACTGGTCAACGCCACACCAGAAAAACCCATGGCTGGCGGGGCCAGCAAGCGTGCAGGGGCCAAACCCCATGTTCAGTCGTTGACGGTTTGCCAATGGCCGTCGATCAGCAACTGATGAGGTCTGAACCCTGCTTTGTAGCGCATTTTTTCGCTCTGTTCGATCCAGTAGCCCAAGTACACATGAGGCAGCCCCAAGATGCGTGCCTGTTCGATTTGCCACAACACACTGTAGGTGCCATAACTGGTGTGGGCGTCGTGCGGTTCGAAGAAGGTGTAGACGGCCGAAAGGCCGTCGTTGAGCACATCGACGATGGAGACTATTTTCAGGCTGCTCCCCGCAGCAGATGCTGTTGGATCGCGAAATTCCACCAGGCGTGAATTGACCCGGCTTTGAAGCAGGAACTGGGTGTATTGGTCCACGCTGTCATGGTCCATGCCCCCGCCAGCGTGGCGGCTGTTCTGGTAGCGCAGGTACAACTGATAGTGCTCTGGCAAGAAGCACAGCTTGAGCACCCTGACCTCAAGAGACGCATGACGCAAGAGACTGCGCCGTTGGCTGCGGTTGGGCTGGAATGCATCCACCGGGATGCGCAGCGGAACACAGGCCTGACAGGCGTCGCAGTGCGGGCGGTAGGTGAACATGCCACTGCGGCGAAAGCCGCGCGCGACCAGGTCGGAGTAGGCGTCGTTGTGGATGAGGTGGCTGGGTGTGGCCACTTGGGAGCGCGCCTGCCGCTGAGGCAGGTAACTGCACGGGTAGGGCGCCGTGGCATAAAACTGCAGCGCCTGAAGCGGTAGTTCTTTGAGGCGGTTCACGCGCGGTGTACGGCGGTGTGAGAGGCGGCAGTCGGGTTGGCCGAGGGCAATACTTCGGACCAGTATACCGGTTCGAACCGCCACTCGATGCGGTTGGGATGCTGCACCAGGAGGCGTAGGCGCGCCATGAAATCGGCACGCGCCAGGGGACGAGCGCCCAGCGAGGCCAGATGATTGGTCTCTTGCTGGCAGTCGATCAGCGGCAGTTGGTGAGCGCGGGCAAAAGCCACCAGGGCTGTGAGTGCGATTTTCGACGCATCGCTGCAGCGGCTGAACATCGATTCGCCGAACAGCATGCGACCGATCTGGATGCAGTACAAGCCACCAGCGAGTTCGCCGTCGATCCAGGTTTCGACGCTGTGTGCCACGCCAGCGCGGTGCAGGTCGGTATAAGCCGCCACCATGGCCGGCACGATCCAGGTGCCGCGCTGCCCGGCGCGAGGCGTATTCGCACAGGCGTTGATCACCTGTTCGAAATCGTGATCCATGCGTACCTGCAAGCGGCCTGCACGCAACAGGGCTTGCAAGCGCTTGCGCAGCGAGCGGTGCAGACGGAAGGCAGCCGTCTCCAGCACCATCCGCGGATCGGTGCTCCACCACAGCAAGGGCTGCCCGTCGCTGAACCAGGGGAAGATGCCGGCGCGGTAGGCCGCCTCCAGCGTGGGGACGTCCAGCGCACCACCGACTGCCAGCAAGCCCGGTGCCGGATCGTGTTCACCCCATGCGGATTCGACCGCTGGGAAAGCCTGCCCCGGTTCCAGCCAGGGCAGGGCAGGGGTGAGAGGCGAAGGTCTTCTGGGCATATGCGTCTGTGGTGTGTCCTCGCATTCTGCCGGTGAACGCAGCAGCGTCTGCACAGCCCTGTCACTGTGTCTGTCGCTGGCCGCGCCACCACCGCACGATCAGCCAGGCCAGCATCATGCCCACGGTATTGGCCAGCAGGTCCAGTCCATCGCCCTGCCGCCACCCGGTAGACGCTTGGGTCAGTTCGATACCGATGCCCAGCAGCAACAGACCGGGCACCAAGCGGTGCGTCTGGGTGGGATAAGCCCACAAGCCCAGCAGCATCAGTGATGCAAAACCCAGGGCATGTTGCGCTTTGTCCCACAGCTGGAAAATCGGCGCTGGCAGAGCCTTTGTGGGCATGAGCGACAGCGTGATCAGGGCCAGCAGTGCCAGCCAGAAAGCGGATTTGCGCATGTATCGGAGCGGCTCGGCAAACATCGCCGGGCGCCGCCAGGGCCCCACGGCGGCGAACAAGGCCGAAACGCAGTCGGCCATCGGTGGCCTGTCGCTATTGAAGCGGGCTGGGCAGCGGACCGATCGCCCTCGTGCTGTCTTCGCGCACCGGCGTGAACGGCACGCGTCGGGCGCCATTGAACCGCTGCTGCCAATAGGCCATGCGCATGTCTTCCACACGGATGCTGGCACCCGCCCGCGGGGCGTGAATGAATTTGCCTTCGCCCACGTAAATACCCACGTGGCTGAAGGCCCGCCTCATGGTGTTGAAAAACACCAGGTCACCCGGTTTGAGCTCCCGGCGGTCAATGACCTCAGTGGCCGCGGCCTGGTCACTGGCCCGACGCGGCAGTACTTGGCCGAAGGACTGCTCGTAAACCGCTCGAACGAAGCCGCTGCAGTCAAAACCACCCGATTCGATGCTATCGCCACCGAACTTGTAGGGAACACCCAGAAATCCCATGGCATTCACCACCAATTGGGACGCCCGTTCGCTGACTTCGTTGCGCGCGCTTTGCAGTTGATCGCTCAGGCGCCCGATGAGTCCTTTCTGTTGCAACAGGCTCTCCATATCGGGTGCTCCCGTGTCGGGCGGGGACGCCAGGACGCCGGAACAGGCCAGTGCGAGGGTGAGGGCGGACAGCAGAGATTTCATGCAGGGCGCGAAGTTACCGGGCTTCAGGCGTCGAGTCAAGGGGGTTAAGCTTTTGCAAGCCCTTGATTTTTCGAAGAAAAATTGTTGTCCTGGAAGCTTCCGCCGGGCGACGAGGGCGGTGGGCCGCTGGTTTGCCACAATCGCCTGTCCATTTCCTGCGGACCAGCCTCGGGCGCCGCAGCCCTTCACCCGATCAGAACGATAGCCATGCTGCTCGAAGTCAACGAATCCCAACTGGTCCTGGTCGATTACCAGGACCGTCTCATGCCCGTCATTCAGGACGGGCCGCAGGTGCTGGCCAACGCCCAGCGGCTGGCCCGCATGGCGCGGCTGCTGCGGGTGCCCGTCTGGGGCACGGAGCAGAACCCGGAGAAGTTGGGGCACAACGACGAGATCGTGCGCTCCCATTGCCTCAAGACGCTCTCCAAGATGGATTTCAGCGCCGCCACTTCCGGTCTGCTGGATGTGTTGCGTCCACCTGCGCGGGTGATGGGGGGTAATGCGCGCAGTCTTCCCCGTCACCTGCAAAAGCCGGCTGCGGCTGCGGTCGCTGAAAGGTCCATGGTGGTCATCGCCGGTTGCGAGGCGCATGTGTGCCTGATGCAGACCGCGCTGGAAATGCTGGAGCAGGAACTGGATGTGTGGGTGGTCACCGATGCCTGTGGTTCCAGGACCGAGCGCAATCGGGATGCCGCTTTTGACCGCCTGGCTGGCGCCGGGGCGGAGTTGGTCACCACCGAAATGGTGGCTTTTGAATGGTTGCGCAGCGCCGAACACCCCTCTTTCCGTGAAGTGCTGGCCATGATCAAGTAAGCGCGCATCTGGCGCGGGGTCGGGTGCTGGCGTCAGTCTGTCGCAAGCCAGTTGCTCATAATTATGAATTCAGTTTGAGGCGGGGGTCGATTCCGATGGGGTCGGCTTGGCTTCTTCGGTCATTTTCAGAGCCCTTCATTGCAGGAGACACGCATGAGCACCGCGCAGCGTTACGCCGATTTCCACCGCCGCTCCATCGAGGACCGCGACGCCTTCTGGACGGAGCAGGCGGCTTTGGTGGACTGGCACCGGCCATTCGATCGCGTTTGCAATTACGACAATCCGCCGTTCGCACGCTGGTTTGAAGGGGGCTTGACCAACCTGTGCCATAACGCGGTGGACCGTCACCTCAAAGACCGTGCAGACCAGAATGCACTGATCTTCGTATCGACTGAAACAGGCACTGAAAAGATTTACAGTTTTCGCGAGTTGCACACCGAAGTGCAGCGCATGGCGGCCATCTTGCAGGCGCAAGGTGTCAAAAAGGGCGATCGGGTGTTGATTTACATGCCCATGATCCCCGAAGCTGCATTTGCCATGCTGGCCTGTGTGCGCATCGGCGCCATCCACTCGGTGGTGTTTGGCGGTTTCGCCAGCCATGCGCTGGCCAGTCGCATCGAAGACGCAGCGCCTGTGGCCATCGTCAGTGCCGACGCCGGCTCGCGCGGCGGCAAGGTGGTGGAATACAAGCCGCTGCTGGACGAGGCCATCCGCCTGTCTTCGCACAAGCCGTCTGCCGTGGTGATGGTCGATCGCGGCCTGGCGCGCTTCGAGCCGGTGGCCGGCCGCGACGTGGACTATGCCGCCGAACGCGCCAAAGTGATGGACGCGGTGGTGCCCTGCGAGTGGGTCGAAGCCACCCACCCCAGCTACACGCTCTACACCAGTGGAACCACCGGCAAGCCCAAGGGGGTGCAGCGCGATACCGGTGGCTATGCCGTGGCCCTGGCAGCGTCCATGAAGCACATCTACATGGGCAACCCGGGCGAGACGTACTTCTCCACCAGTGACATCGGCTGGGTCGTCGGCCACAGCTACATCATCTACGGACCGCTGATCGGCGGTATGGCCACCATCATGTACGAAGGCCTGCCGATTCGCCCGGATGCCGGCATCTGGTGGAGCCTGGTCGAGAAGTACAAGGTCACCGTCATGTTCAGTGCCCCGACCGCGGTGCGCGTGCTCAAGAAATACGACCCGTCGTTCATCAAGCAATACGATCTCTCCAGCCTCAAGGCGCTGTTCCTGGCCGGTGAACCGCTGGACGAGCCGACCGCGCAGTGGATCGCCGCCGAGCTGGGCAAACCCATCGTTGACAACTACTGGCAGACCGAGACCGGCTGGCCCATTTTGGCCATCTGCAACGGTGTGGAGCCGGCGCCGAGCAAGTTCGGCTCGCCGGGCAAAGCGGTCTATGGCTACAACGTCAAGCTGCTCGACGACCAGACCGGAGAGGAACTGCAGGGCGGCGACGTCAAGGGCGTGGTCGCTGTGGAGGGGCCGCTGCCCCCCGGCTGCATGCAGACCGTCTGGCGCGATGACGATCGCTTCATCAAGACCTATTGGTCGAGCGTGCCGGGCAAGATGGTCTACAGCACCTTTGACTGGGGGGTGCGCGACAAAGACGGCTACTACTTCATCCTGGGACGCACCGACGACGTGATCAACGTGGCCGGCCACCGGCTGGGCACGCGGGAGATCGAGGAGAGCATTTCCAGCCACCCGAAGATCGCCGAAGTGGCGGTGGTGGGCGTGGCCGACCAGCTCAAGGGCCAGGTCGCCATGGCCTTCGCCGTCGTCAAGGATGCCAGCCTGCTGGGTGATGAAGCCGCCTGCCTCAAGCTCGAAGGGGAGGTGATGAAGCTGGTGGATGAGCAATTGGGCGCGGTGGCCCGGCCGGCCCGTGTGCGCTTTGTCAATGTGCTGCCCAAAACCCGTTCGGGCAAGCTGTTGCGTCGCGCCATTCAGGCGGTCTGCGAGGGACGCGATCCGGGCGATCTGACCACCATGGACGACCCTGCGGCGCTGCAGCAGATCAAAGACCTGCAGGGGTGATCCATGGCCGGTGCCGGAGGAACGGCACCGGCCCGGTGACAGGCCCGCCGGGGGCTCTGCAGACCGCCGTTCACAAGCCCGGTCTTGTCAATGACGCTGCGTCTGACACGCGTTTTGCGTATCATGAATGCTTATATAGACAAGGTTGGGTTGACATGAACCAGATCATTGATGCAGACGGCGGTGTGGAAAAGTCGCGTGTGTTTGAAATGGCCGCTGAGCTGTTTGGTGTGTTGGCGACGCCCATGCGCCTGCGCATTTTGAGCGCACTGTGCGACAGGGAAAAATCGGTCTCGCAGTTGCTGCAGGAGATCGACACGACACAGCCCAACCTGTCCCAGCACCTGAACCTGCTGTATCGCGCGGGTGTGCTGGCCAAGCGCAAGGAAGGCACGCAGGTGATCTACCGGGTGCAGAGTGAAAAGGCGGTGACCTTGTGCCGCACCGTGTGTACCCAAATCGCCATTGAAATGGATGAACCCGGATCGGTACCGGCCTCGGAGCGCCTGTCCCCCCGCGTCATGTCCTGAACGGTCTGCTGTGCGCCTTCGGGCGTGCGCGTGCAAGGTCCACGCGCTCTGGCAACGGCGCCTGCACATTTCTCTGGCGCTGCAGCCCTGCCGGTGGCAGAATACCGAAGGCAGCCAGTTCCTTCCACAGTCACTGTCGCGTCCGCCAACCGGTTCAGCCGTGTCGCGGAAGGTTTTTTCAACCAGCTAATGCTTCCTGCAGGGAAGCGGAGGTCAGCGGATCCATGAGCAATTCCCCATCGAACGGGGGCAACGTTTACGTCGCCTACCAGTCCAACTCGTACCTCTTTGGCGGCAACGCGCCGTACGTGGAAGAGATGTACGAGAAATACCTGGAAAACCCGGGCAGCGTTCCAGAGAACTGGCGCGGTTATTTTGACGCGCTGCAGCACGTGCCTGCCGTTGACGGCAGCGATGCGCGCGACGTGCCCCATCTCCCGGTCATCAACGCCTTTGCCGAACGCGCCAAGCAAGGCGGTACCAAGGTGGTCGTGGCCGCAGGCGCCGACTCCGACCTGGGCCGCAAGCGTGTGGCCGTCCAGCAGCTCATTGCCGCTTACCGCAACGTCGGCTCCCGCTGGGCCGACCTCGACCCGCTCAAGCGCACCGAGCGCGAGCACATCCCCGAACTCGACCCGGCTTTCTACGGTTTCACCGACGCCGACCTCGAGACCGTGTTCAACACCAGCAACACCTTCTTCGGCAAGGAGGTGATGAGCCTGCGCGAGCTGCTCAATGCGCTGCGCGAGACCTACTGCGGTGCCATCGGCGCCGAGTACATGTTCATCACCGACCAGGCCCAGAAGCGCTGGTGGCAGGAAAAGCTGGAGTCGATCCGCAGCAAGCCGGCTTTCAACGCCGAGAAGAAGAAGCACATCCTTGACCGCCTGACGGCAGCCGAAGGTCTGGAGCGTTTCCTGCACACCAAATATGTTGGTCAGAAGCGCTTCTCGCTCGAAGGTGGTGAGAGCTTCATCGCCGCGATGGACGAAATCATCCAGCAGGGTGGCGCCCAAGGCGTTCAGGAAATCGTGATCGGCATGGCCCACCGCGGTCGCCTGAACGTGCTGGTCAACACCCTGGGCAAGATGCCCAAGGACCTGTTCGCCGAGTTCGACCACACTGCACCGGAAGATCTGCCGGCCGGTGACGTGAAGTACCACCAGGGCTTCAGCTCCGACGTGACCACCCCCGGCGGCCCGGTTCACCTGTCGTTGGCGTTCAACCCCTCGCACCTGGAAATCGTCAACCCGGTGGTCGAAGGCTCGGCCCGCGCCCGCATGGACCGCCGTGGCGACACGCAGGGCAAACAGGTGCTGCCGGTGCTGGTGCATGGCGACGCCGCTTTTGCCGGCCAGGGCGTGAACCAGGAAACCCTGGCACTGGCCCAGACCCGTGGTTACACCACCGGCGGCACGGTGCACCTGATCATCAACAACCAGATCGGTTTCACCACCTCCGACCCGCGCGACCTGCGCTCCACCCTGTATTGCACCGACATCGTCAAAGGGGTGGAGTCGCCGGTGCTGCACGTCAACGGTGACGACCCTGAGGCGGTGGTGCTGGCCGCCCAGCTGGCGCTGGAGTTCCGCATGACCTTCCGCAAGGACGTGGTCGTGGACATCATCTGCTTCCGCAAACTCGGCCACAACGAGCAGGACACCCCGAGCCTGACCCAGCCGCTGATGTACAAGAAGATTGCCCAGCACCCCGGCACGCGCAAGCTGTACGCCGACAAGCTGGCGGCGCAGGGCCTGGGCGAAACGCTGGGCGAAGAGATGGTCAAGGCCTACCGTGCCGCCATGGACGCTGGCAAGCACACGGTCGACCCGGTGTTGACCAACTTCAAGAGCAAGTACGCGGTGGACTGGTCGCCCTACCTGGGCAAGAAGTGGACCGATGCCGCCGACACGGCCATTCCGCTGGCCGAATGGAAGCGCCTGGCCGACAAGATCACGACCATCCCCGCCACTGTCAACGCGCACCCGCTGGTCAAGAAGGTCTATGACGACCGTGCTGCCATGGGCCGTGGCGACGTCAACGTCGACTGGGGCATGGGCGAGCACATGGCCTTCGCCTCGCTGGTGGCCAGCGGCTTTGCCGTCCGCTTGTCGGGCGAGGATTGTGGCCGCGGCACCTTCACCCACCGCCACGCCGTGATCCACGACCAGAACCGCGAGCGCTGGGACGAGGGCACCTACATCCCGTTGCAGAACGTCGGCGAAGGCCAGGCGCCGTTCACCGTGATCGACTCGATCCTATCGGAAGAGGCGGTGCTGGCCTATGAGTACGGCTACGCGTCCAACGACCCGAACACCCTGGTGATCTGGGAAGCCCAGTTCGGCGATTTCGCCAACGGTGCCCAGGTGGTGATTGACCAGTTCATCGCCTCCGGGGAGGTCAAGTGGGGCCGTGTCAACGGCATCACCCTGATGCTGCCGCACGGCTACGAGGGTCAGGGCCCCGAGCACAGTTCGGCGCGCGTCGAGCGCTTCATGCAGCTGGCGGCCGACACCAACATGCAGATCTGCCAGCCGACCACGGCCAGCCAGATCTTCCACCTGCTGCGCCGGCAGATGGTGCGCAACCTGCGCAAGCCGCTGGTGATCTTCACGCCCAAGTCGCTGCTGCGCAACAAGGACGCGACCTCACCCCTGTCCGAGTTCACTAGGGGCACCTTCCAGACGGTCATTCCTGAGAACAAGGAAGAGGTCATCAAGAAGGGCGACAAGGTCAAGCGGGTGATCTGCTGTTCGGGCAAGGTTTACTACGACCTGGTCAAGAAGCGTGAGGAGAAGGAAGCCGACGACGTGGCCATCATCCGCGTCGAGCAGCTCTACCCGTTCCCGCACAAGGCCTTTGGTGCCGAGCTCAAGAAGTACCCGAACGCCACCGACATCGTGTGGTGCCAGGACGAGCCGCAGAACCAGGGCGCCTGGTTCTTCGTGCAGCACCAGATCCACGAGAACATGCTCGACGGGCAGAAACTCGGTTACGCCGGCCGTGCGGCCTCGGCGTCGCCGGCCGTGGGTTATGCCCACCTGCACCAAGAGCAGCAGAAGGCCCTCATCGAGGCCGCCTTCGCCAAGCTCAAGGGCTTCATCCTCACCAAGTAAACCCTTGCGTCACGGGTCCCGGCGCTGAGCGAATCGCTCGCGTGCGGCCCGTGCAACGCCCGACAACGAACACCCCAACGGAAGATTCATATGGCAATCGTAGAAGTCAAGGTTCCGCAGCTGTCCGAATCCGTGGCCGAAGCCACCCTGCTGCAGTGGAAGAAGAAAGCCGGCGAAGCCGTCACCGCCGACGAGATCCTGATCGAGATCGAGACCGACAAGGTCGTGCTCGAATGTCCAGCGCCCGCTGGTGGCGTGCTGGTCGAAATCGTGCAGGGTGATGGCGCGACCGTCGCCGCCGAACAGGTGATCGCCCGCATCGACACCGCCGCTGTGGCCGGCGCTGCCGCCCCCGCTGCGGCACCGGCACCCGCTGCCGCCGCCCCGGCAGCGGCGCCCGCTGCGCCGGCGGCCGCCGCTGCCTCCACCGCCAAGGCCGGCGTGGCCATGCCCGCTGCCGCCAAGCTGATGGCCGATGCCGGCATGGCGCCTGGCTCGGTGGCCGGGACCGGCAAAGACGGTCGCGTGACCAAGGGGGATGTGCTGGCTGCCGCTGCGGCCCCCAAGGCTGCCGTGGCTGCGCCCGCCGCCATCCCGACCGGTGCGCCCACCAAGGTGCTGCCGCAGGTGCCCACCGTCGCGCCCGATCTCGGCGACCGTCCGGAGGAGCGCGTGGCCATGACCCGCCTGCGCGCCCGCGTGGCCGAGCGTCTGCTGCAATCGCAGGCCACCAATGCCATCCTGACCACGTTCAACGAAGTGAACATGGCGCCGGTGATGGAGATGCGCAAGAAGTTCCAGGAGAAGTTCGAGAAAGAACACGGCGTCAAGCTCGGCTTCATGAGCTTCTTTGTGAAGGCGGCCGTGCATGCGCTCAAGAAGTACCCGATCCTCAACGCTTCGGTCGATGGCAACGACATCGTTTACCACGGCTACTTTGACATCGGTATCGCCGTCGGTTCGCCCCGCGGTCTGGTGGTGCCCATCTTGCGCAATGCCGACCAGATGAGCTTCGCCGACATCGAGAAGAAGATCGCCGAATTCGGCCAGAAGGCCAAGGACGGCAAGATCGGTTTGGACGACCTCACCGGCGGCACCTTCTCGATCTCCAACGGCGGGACCTTCGGTTCCATGTTGTCGACGCCCATCATCAACCCGCCGCAGTCGGCCATCCTGGGCGTGCACGCCACCAAGGACCGTGCCGTGGTGGAGAACGGCCAGATCGTCATCCGCCCCATGAACTACCTGGCCATGTCGTATGACCACCGCATCATCGACGGCCGTGAAGCCGTGCTGGGTCTGGTGGCCATGAAGGAAGCGCTGGAAGATCCGGCCCGCCTGCTGTTTGATATCTGACCACCCCCGCCGCGCTGCGCGCGACCCCCTCAAGGGGGCGGCACCAGCCGTCCGGCAAAGTCGGCCCGGCGGTGCCCCTGGAGGGGGAACGGGCGTGGCATGGCTTCATTGAAAGAACACCATGTCCCAAGCATTTGATGTCGTCGTGATCGGTGGCGGCCCCGGTGGCTACATCGCCGCCATCCGCGCAGCCCAGTTGGGCTTCAAGGTGGCCTGCATCGACGAGTGGAAGAACGCTGCCGGTGGCCCCGCCCCCGGCGGTACCTGCACCAATGTCGGCTGCATTCCGTCCAAGGCGCTGCTGCAGTCGTCCGAGCACTTCGAGCACGCCAACCACCACTTCGCCGACCACGGCATCAGCACCGGCAAGGTGACGATGGATGTGGCCAAGATGATCGCCCGCAAGGACGGCGTCGTGAAACAGAACAACGACGGCATCCTCTACCTGTTCAAGAAGAACAAGGTCACCTTCTTCCATGGCCGTGGCTCTTTCGTGGCCGCCGCCGACAGCGGCTACCAGATCAGGGTGGCTGGCGCCGCCGAAGAGATCATCAGCGGCAAGCAGGTGGTGATTGCCACCGGCTCCAATGCCCGCCAACTGCCGGGCGCCGAGTTCGACGAAGTGAACATCCTGTCCAACGACGGCGCGCTGCGCGTGGGCGCCACGCCCAAGAAGCTGGGCGTGATCGGCTCCGGCGTGATCGGCCTGGAGATGGGGTCGGTCTGGCGCCGCCTGGGTGCTGATGTCACCATCCTCGAAGCGCTACCGACTTTCCTGGGCGCGGCCGACGAGGGCGTGGCCAAGGAAGCCCTGAAGGTGTTCACCAAGCAGGGCCTGAAGATCGAGCTGGGCGTGAAAATCAGCGAGGTCAAGAACGGCAAGAAGGGTGTTTCGGTGGCCTACACCAACGCCAAGGGCGAAGCCGTGTCGCTGGATGTGGACAAGCTGATCGTCTCCATCGGCCGCGTGCCCAACACCATCGGCCTGAATCCCGAAGCCGTGGGCCTGAAGCTCGACGAGCGTGGCGCGATCGTGGTCGACGAAGAATGCCGCACCAACCTGCCCGGCGTCTGGGCGGTGGGTGACGTGGTGCGCGGCCCGATGCTGGCCCACAAGGCTGAGGAAGAGGGCGTGGCGGTGGCCGAGCGCATGGCCGGCCAGCACGGCCATGTCAACTTCAACACCATTCCCTGGGTGATCTACACCAGCCCCGAAATCGCCTGGGTCGGCCGCACCGAGCAGCAGCTCAAGGCTGAGGGCGTGGCTTACAAAGCGGGTCAGTTCCCCTTCCTGGCCAATGGCCGCGCTCGCGCGCTCGGCGATACCACCGGTTTCGTCAAGATCCTGGCCGACACCCAGACCGACGAAATCCTCGGTGTGCACATCATCGGCCCGATGGCGTCCGAGCTGATTGCCGAAGCCGTGATGGCCATGGAGTTCAAGGCCTCCGCCGAGGACATCGCCCGCATCTGCCACGCGCACCCGTCGCTCTCGGAGTCGACCAAGGAAGCTGCGCTGGCGGTGGACAAGCGTACCCTGAACTTCTGATCGGGAACTGTCCTTGTCGGTCCGCGCCACCTACGACGCCGCACTTGCCGAGCGCGGTTACACCACCGATCCCGCCCAGCAACGCGCCATCGCCGCGCTGGAGCGGTGTGCTGCCGACTGGACGAACTACAAGCAGAAGCGCTCCAACGCGTTCAAGAAGATGTTCGTCAAACCCGAGATCCCGCGAGGGGTCTACATGTACGGTGGGGTGGGGCGCGGCAAGAGCTTCCTGATGGACTGCTTCTACAACGCGGTGCCGATCCGGCGCAAGACAAGGCTGCACTTCCACGAGTTCATGCGCGAGGTGCACCGCGAGCTGCGCGAATTGCAGGGCACGGTCAACCCGCTGGAGGCGCTGGGCGAGCGCATCGCCAGGCGCTACAAGCTGATCTGCTTCGACGAATTTCACGTGGCAGACGTGACCGATGCCATGATCCTGCACCGGCTGCTGGACGCCCTGTTCAAGGCCGGCGTCGGCTTTGTCACCACGTCGAACTTCCACCCGGACGGCCTGTACCCGAACGGTCTGCACCGCGACCGCATCCTGCCGGCCATCGAACTGCTCAAGGACAAGCTCGAAGTCATCAACGTCGACAACGGCACCGATTACCGCCAGCGCACGCTCACCCACATCGAGCTCTACCACATGCCGCTGGGCGAGACCGCCGAGGCCGCGATGGAGAAAACCTTCAGCGAACTGGCCGAGACGCGCGACGAAGACCCGGTGCTGCACATCGAAGCGCGCCAGATCCGGGCGGTCCGCAGGGCGGGTGGCGTGATCTGGTTCGACTTCCGCACACTCTGTGGCGGGCCGCGCTCGCAAAACGATTACCTGGAAATCGCGACCCAGTTCCACACCGTCTTGCTGTCCAACGTGCCGCAGATGGCGGTGCGCCAGGCGTCGGAGGCGCGGCGCTTCACCTGGCTGGTGGACGTGCTCTACGACCGCCGCGTGACGCTGGTCATGTCGGCGCAGGTGGAGCCGGAACTGCTCTACACCGAGGGACCGATGTCCCACGAATTCCCGCGCACGGTCTCGCGCCTGCGCGAAATGCAGTCGGCCGAATACCTGGCGCTGGAACACCGGTTGGTGGACACCGGCCTGACCTGAGTCGGCAACCCGGTGGCCGCCGCCGGGCGGTGCCGAACAGGCGCCCCGGCTGGTGCCGCTCAGGTGAGAGGCTCGAACTTGACGATCGCCAGCGAGAGGTTGTCGCCCATGCCCTTGGCGCGGCTGCGTGCCTTCTGTATCAGGAATTCGCAGGCTTCCCGCGCGCCCAGCATCGCCACCGCACTGGCCAGCTCGTCTGGCGTGAAGTGGTGCCAGATGCCGTCGCTGCAAGCCAAAAAGGCGTCGCCCGGGCCCACACGGGGCACCGCGTGCAAGTCCACCGGGGGGTCGTTTTCGGTGCCCAGGCAGCCCATCAGGATGTTGGCGTGCGGATGGTCGGTGGCTTCCTCTTCGCTGATGTCGCCCTGGTTCACCAGCGTTTGTACATAGGAGTGGTCCATGGTGCGAAACACCATGCTGCCGCGGCGGAAGTGATAGATGCGCGAATCACCGGCGTGTACCCAGTGGCTTTCGCCGCTGGGGTTGACCAAGTAGGCGGCGATGGTGCTGTGGGGTTCCTGCTCGGCTGAGACGGCGGTGAGCTTGATGACAAGGTGCGACTCCTCGACGATTTGTCGCAACAAGGCCCTGGCGTCGTCTGCCAGCGGGTCGTAGCGGTCGAACAACTGGCGAGCGGTCAGCATCACCTGGTCAGACGCTTTTCGTCCTCCGCTGCGCCCGCCCATGCCGTCGGCCACCACCGCCAGCAGGCAGCCAGCATGCCGAGGGTGGTTCAACAGGCAGACCTGGTCCTGCTGGTACTCGCGGTCTCCTCTGTGGATGCCCGTGGAGGCATGGATGCGATAGCCTTTTGACATGGTGTTACAGGAAGAAGTGCCAGGCGCTGGCGGCGGATGGGCGCAAACGCTGGCTGCTCAGGGCTGGGGCGGCACGCCCTGGCTGCGCACGGCGCCATCATGCCTTCCAATCGGATCGGGGTCCAGCGGCGTGTCGGACCTTAAAAAACGCTGACCGCCCGGTTGCCGCAGTGCTCCATCTCTCACCGGGCCGGGTGACAGCCCGTGTGCCGGAGGCGGGAGCGTCGGCAACCGAACGGGCTGGAACGGGTCGGCCGTTATCGTCCTCACAGTTGACCTTCACGCACCAGCAAAGACCAGGGGTTTGCCGTGAGCGACAGGTCCAGCGGCCCTGCCGGCCATGCAGCGGTGGGTTTTTGCTCTGCAGGTGGGGGCGGTTCTGCCGATGCCGTGTACGAAAGCTCCGAGGACACGGATGGCCGCGGATCGGTCACCGACTGCCGGTAGGCACGGGGGCTCAGACCGAAACGCTCCTTGAAAGACGTGGCGAAGTTGGCACTGCTGGAATAGCCCAGATCGGCCGCGATCTGCTGTATCGACAGGGTGGATCGGGCCAGCCAGTGACGTGCCCGCAGCAGACGCTGCTCGCGCAGCCAGCCAAAGACAGAGGTGTCCAAGGTACTGCGAAAGGCCTCGTTGAGGGCCGCTCGGTTGCTGCCCAGACGGGTGATCAGACGGTCGATGTGCAGCTCGGCGCCGGGCTCCTCGCCGTGGTCTGCGCTGTGGTTGAGCAGATGAATGAAGGCATGGACCAAGGCCGTCTGGGTGGATCGGTTGGGACCTGAGTGCCCCGATTCGACGGCCATGGCCGTCCCTTGGGGCGCGGCAGCCGGGGTGCTCAGGCGCTGGCGCGTGAGCTGTGCCTGGATGCGCAGCAGCACTTCTTCAGGATGAGCTGGCTTGGCAATGTAGTCCACCGCGCCCGCGCGCAGGCCGGCCAGTCGGTCCGACAGACTGCTCGCAGCACTCATGAAGATGATGGGTATGTGCGCTGTGTCGGCATGGGCGGCAAGCATGCGGCAGGCGGCCAGTCCGTCCATGACGGGTAAGCGCGCCTCCATCAGAACCAGATCCGGCCGCACAACCGTTGCGCGATCGCACACATCTTTCCCGTTGTGTGCCACGATGATGCGGTAACCGGCGGCCTTGAGCTGCGCGACCACGTCGCGGACTTCGTGCATGAAAGCATCGCAGATCAGAATGCTGGGGCTTTCCATGGGCGGGACTGGCGAATTTCAGGCTGGGGTGCCGAGGTACTGCAGATCGCGCCTTCAACCGGGGCACGTTTGACCGAGCAACAGGGTGGCGCGGGGTTCGGTCACGAACCCGTGCGGTTGGTTGGCGGCGGTGTCTAAAGGGCCATCGCTTGCGCAGCCCAGGTGTCCGGCAGCGACAGGGGTTGCAAGGTCTGTGCAGCCACCGAACCATCGGCCGATGCACGCAAGGGCTTGATCGCCACCATGCCCTGGGCAAGCTCCTGTTCGCCGAAGATCAGTGCCACGCGGGCGCCGCTGGCATTGGCCTTCTTGAATTGCGACTTCATACTGCCCATGCCGTCGGCACCGCCGGCGTGCATCTGCACGTTCATGCCCAACCGACGCAATTCGCGCAGCAGTTTCATGGCCACCGGCAGGGCTGCCTCGTCGGGAACGACCGCGTAAGCATGGGGCACGGGTGCCTCGGGCAACCGGCCTTGCTCGCGGAGCAATTCGAGAATGCGCTCCATGCCCAGCGCCCAACCCACGGCAGGCGCCGGCTTGCCACCGATTTGCTCGAACAATCCGTCGTAGCGCCCGCCAGCGCACACCGTGCCCTGAGAGCCCAGCTGGGTGGTGACGAACTCGAAAACCGACAGGTTGTAGTAGTCCATGCCGCGCACCAGCCGCGGATTGATGCGGTAAGCGATGCCCTGCGCATCGAGCAAGGCACGCAGGCGCTCAAAGTGCGCCAGCGAAGCTTCCCCCAGGTGATCCATCAGGCGCGGTGCGGCGTTCACCAGTGCCTGCATGGCCGGGTTTTTGGTGTCCAGGATGCGCAGCGGGTTGCTGTGCAGGCGGCGCCGGGCGTCGTCGTCCAGCTCGTCGGCGTGCGCCTCCAGGTAGGCGATCAGCGCCTGCCGGTGTGCCAGACGCTCGGCAGGTTGCCCCAGGCTGTTGATCTCCAGTGTGATGCCATGCAAACCGAGGGCGGCCCACAGGTCGCACGCCATGACGATGAGCTCGGCATCCACGTCGGGACCAGAAAAGCCCAGGGCTTCGGCGCCAAACTGGTGAAACTGGCGGTACCGGCCGCGCTGCGGACGTTCGTGGCGGAACATGGGCCCCATGTAGTACAGGCGCTTGCCACCGTCATACAACAGCGCGTGCTCGACCGCCGCACGCACCACGCCAGCGGTGTTTTCCGGCCGCAGGGTGAGCTGCTCGCCATTGAGCCGATCCTCGAAGGAATACATTTCCTTCTCGACAATGTCCGTCACCTCACCCAGCCCGCGCACAAACAGCGCGGTCGGTTCGACGATGGGGGTGCGCAGGTTGCGATAACCATAACGCTGCATCAGGGTGCGCAGTTGCTCCTCCAGCCATTCCCAATGGGCGGAATCGGGCGGCGCAATGTCGTTCATGCCTTTGACGGCGCTCAGTTTCTCTGCCATGGAATTCTTCGCAACAAGGGGTGGCGGGGAGGCGACAACCGCCGCATCAATCAGGCGGTGGTGCCGAACCGCCTCTGGATGTAGTTTTCAACGATCTGCCGGAACTCGGCAGCGATGCCTTCGCCGCGCAGCGTCATCGCTTTTTCGCCGTCGATGAACACAGGCGCTGCTGGCGCCTCACCCGTGCCGGGCAGGCTGATGCCGATGTCGGCGTGTTTGCTTTCACCGGGACCGTTGACGATGCAGCCCATGACGGCCACCTTCAGCCCTTCAACACCGGGGTAGCGGCTGCGCCAGACAGGCATCGACGCACGCAGGTAGTCATCGATCTGTTTGGCCAGGTCCTGGAAAGTGGTGCTGGTGGTGCGGCCACACCCCGGGCAGGCGGTCACGCTGGGCACAAAAGCGCGCAAGCCCAGCGCCTGCAGGATTTCGGTGGCCACGACGACTTCCTGTGTGCGCGCCTCGCCCGGCTGCGGTGTCAGCGACACCCGGATGGTGTCGCCAATGCCCTGCTGCAGCAACACCGCCAGCGCAGCAGCCGAGGCGACGGTACCTTTGGTGCCCATGCCCGCTTCGGTCAAGCCCAGGTGCAAGGGGTTGTCACAACGGCGGGCCAGTTCCTGGTAGACAGCGATCAGGTCCTGCACGCCGCTGACCTTGCAGGAGAGGGTGACTTGCTCACGGCGCAAGCCCAGGGTCTCTGCCCGTGCTGCGGAGTCGAGTGCCGAGGTGATCAGCGCCTCGTACATGACCTGTCGCGCGTCCCAAGGGGTGGGCCGCTGTGCGTTCTCGTCCATCAGTCGTGCCAGCAGATCCTGATCCAGGCTGCCCCAGTTCACACCGATGCGAATGTGCTTGTCCAGCCGCGCAGCCGTCTCGACCATCTGTGCAAACTGACGGTCGCCTTTTTCGCCCTTGCCCACATTGCCGGGGTTGATGCGATACTTGGATAGGGCTTCTGCACAGGCCGGGTGGTCGGTCAGCAGCTTGTGGCCGTTGTAGTGGAAGTCGCCGATCAGCGGCACGTTCACACCCATGCGGTCGAGCTGCTCGCGTATGTAGGGCACGGCGGCCGCGGCCTCGTCGTTGTTGACGGTGATACGCACCAGCTCGGAGCCCGCCAAGGCCAGCTCTTTGACCTGAATGGCGGTGGCAATGGCGTCAGCGGTGTCGGTGTTGGTCATGGACTGCACCCGCACCGGCGCGCCGCCACCCACAGTCACCTGGTGAGAGCCCCAACTCACGACGCCGGTGCGCGAGCGACGGGGCTGGGCCTGGCCCAGTGCGATGGGCGCTTGAACGGCATTGGTTCGTGCAGACGGCATGCTCACTTCACCTCGAAACGCGCCACACTGTTGCGGGTGTGGGGTGTGATGTCCAGTGGTTCGCCACGCACCCGCACCTGCACCACATCGGACCGACCAATCACCACCGCATACGGCGGCTCTGCGCTCAGGTCGACGCTGTCACCGGCTTTGAGCATGCGCTGGACCAGCGTCTGGCCACGCCCGTCGGACACTTCGACCCACACCTCACCGGATGCCTGGAGGTTGAGGATGCCGGGCGCGCCGGTGACCGGTGCGGCCTGTGCATTGGCGGCAGGCGAGGGCGTGGCAGAAGATGGACTGGAGGGCACGGCTGCTGCGCCCGCCATGCTGCCCGAACCAGCATCCGGGAGCATATCGGGCAGCGCCACCGGCGGTTGCGACGCCTCGGGTGTGGCCTGTGTGTCGGTGCTGATGCTGCCCGAGGCGGAGGAAGCGCTCGATGCATCCCCTGTGGCGACGACGACCGCAGAGTATGTGTCGCTGCCGGTGAGCTGCTGCGCCACACGCGAGAGCGCACTGGAGCCATCCAACACCGGCTCGGTATCGGGCCAGCTGTAAAGGGCGACGGCTGCCACCAGCATCCCCAACACCGCCAAAGGCACAGGGCGCAGAAATCCAGTCAGCGCTGGCGCCGAGGACGTGTCGGCGGGCGTTTTGAACGGTGCATGAAGACCCTGCGAAGGGTCGCCCAGCACGGGCCGCACAGCCACCGGGATTTGCGCCAGCACCGGCTCCGGGTCGATCTTCAATTGCCGACAGGCGCTGGAGGCGAGCGCGCGGGCGAAGGTCATGTCGGGTAACTCGTCGTACCGACCAGACTCCAAGGCTTCCAGCTTGCGCACGGGCACCTTCAAGGCTGCCGCCAGGGCAGCGATGTGCAGTCCCGAGGCCTCTCTGGCCTGCTTGAGCAGCACGGGGCTGGCAGTGGGCTGTTCGTCGACTGCCAGCGGCGGTGCGTTGGGGGTGTCACTCATCGAATGCACCTCGCTGGTAAGAGCCCCACTCGCGCGATGTCGGGAAGCGGCGAGACAGCTGTTGTGCCAGTTGCTCAACTGCTGCCATGTTTTGCAGGCGCCGCTCGATTTTGATACCCAGCCACAAGGTCTCGGCGTTGGCCAGCTCGGAATTGTTCAGGCGCCGAATGACAAATTGCGAGCGGGTGAGATCGCCGCGCTGGTACTCCAGCCGGGCGAGGTTGTAGGCCACGAAGGGATTGGCTGGGTCCAGCTCGTAGGCGCGGGCAAAGGTGGCTTCCGCCTCTGCCGTTCGCCCCATGCGCAGCAGGCAAGTGGCTTTGAGCATGAACGTTTTGGCGCTCCCGCCGTACGTCGGGTTGGCCAGAGCGCCGTCAAACATGGCGATCGACTCCGGATAGCGCTGCCGGTTGCACAGCAGCCAGCCGTAGTTGTGCATCGCATCGGCGTCCCGGGCGTTGATCTGCAGCGCGCGGCGAAAACTCTCCTCGGCCAGCGCCGGGTCGTTGAGCCGCATGTAAACCAGCCCGCGCAGCACGTGGGCAGCGCCAAACCCCGGGTCTGCCGCCAGCGACTGCTTGATCTCGTCCAATGCCACCGTGGTCTGGCCGGCCTCGAAATAGTTGGCGGCCAGTTCCAGGCGGATGCGTGCGCGTTTGCGGGCCTCGGGCTCGTCCGATTCGGTGATCGGCTCTGCAGTCCGGGTGCCTTGCGCCGCGACGACCGCTCCCCCGCTCGCGCAGCCCGACACAGCGGTAAGTGCCGACAGCACAAGAAGCGCTGTCATGACCGTCATCGCTGTGTGTCCAGCCGGGCTGTCACCTGTCCTCATGCGCCATTTCATGCACGGTGCTCCTTTGCGCCACTGCGGGACAAACCCGCAAAATGCACGGGGTGTTCGGTCTGCCTGCGCTGGGCCAGGCGGCGTGCGGCATCGGTGCGGTCGAGCACGTCGCCCGCCAATTGGCCGCAGGCTGCGTCGATGTCATCGCCGCGTGTCTTGCGCACGGTGGTCACCAGGCCGCCTTGCTGCAAGACTTGAGCAAAAGTCTGTACCACGGCGCGCGGCGAGCACTTGAGCCCTGAGTCCGGAAACGGGTTGAAAGGGATCAGGTTGATCTTGCACGGAACACCGCGCCCGCCGGCTGGACGCAAACGCTCGAGCAACTGCCGCGCGTGCTCGGGCTGGTCGTTCACACCGTCGAGCATGCAGTACTCAAAGGTGATGAAGTCGCGGGGAGCCGCCGGCAGGTAACGCAGGCAGGCGTCCAACAGTTCGTCGATCGGGTATTTGCGGTTGAGTGGCACCAACTGGTCACGCAGCCCATCGTTGGGCGCGTGCAGTGACACGGCCAACGCGACCGGACAATCCTGGGCCAGTCGATCGATCATCGGAACCACGCCCGATGTGGACACCGTGACGCGGCGGCGCGAGAGCCCGTAGCCGTGGTCGTCCAGCATCACCCTCAGTGCTGGCACCAGGGCACCGTAGTTTTGCAGGGGTTCACCCATGCCCATCATCACCACATTGGTGATGACACGTTCGGTGGAGTTGAGGTGCTTGCGCAGGAAATGCTCGACATGCCAGAGCTGCGCCAGGATCTCACCCGTGGTGAGGTTGCGCGAAAAGCCCTGATGCCCTGTGGAGCAGAAACGGCATCCCACAGCGCAGCCGGCCTGCGAGGAAATGCACAGGGTGCCGCGGTCATCCTCAGGAATGAACACGGTCTCGACGGCGTTGCCGTCGCGCACATCGAACAGCCACTTGATCGTGCCGTCGGCGGAGTCCTGCCGCGAGAGCACGGGCAGATCGGCGATGTGGCCGTGCGATGGGAGCTTTTCGCGCAGGCTCTTGGCGAGATCGGTCATCTCGTCAAACCGGGTCGCTCCCTTTTGATGAATCCAGCGGAACAACTGAACGGCACGGAAGCGCTTTTCGCCCAGTTGTTCGCAAAAGGCGGCCAAGCCCTCGAGATCGAAATCGAGCAGATTGACCGTCATGGCATGTGTATGGCTGTCGTTCAGCGGGCGTACACGTTCATGCCGGGGAAGAAGAAAGCCACTTCCACGGCTGCGGTTTCGGGGGCGTCGGAGCCGTGCACCGCGTTGGCGTCAATGCTGTCGGCGAAGTCGGCACGGATGGTGCCCGCAGCAGCCTTCTTCGGATCGGTAGCGCCCATCAGATCGCGGTTTTTCAAGATGGCACCTTCACCTTCGAGCACCTGGATCATGACCGGACCCGAGATCATGAAATCCACCAGGTCCTTGAAGAACGGGCGCTCTTTGTGAACCGCGTAAAACTGCTCGGCTTCGCGACGCGAGAGGTGGGCCATTTTGGCAGCCACCACTTTCAGTCCGGCAGCTTCAAAACGGGCGTAGATTTGACCGATGACGTTCTTGGCGACGGCATCGGGTTTGATGATGGAAAGGGTGCGTTCGGTGGCCATGTGAGTCCTGTCAAATCAAAGAGCCAAACGACTGTCTGGCCCGGTGTGCAAAGCCTTTGATTCTACATGGGGAACGCCAGGCAGGCGCCTCCAGGCGGGCACTTCAGCGGCTCTTGCGTCGGGCGCCGCCGACGGACCCGCTGCCCCGGCGAGCCGGCTGCTCGCGCTGGCGCTGCAAGGCGTCTTGCCCGATATAACCGTACCGGGTTTTCAGCGGATCGGGGGTGGCTGCCGGGGCGCCTGCTGAACGCGCAGGCGGGCCCGAAGGACGCGATGGAGCGCCGCGTTTGCTCCCTGGGTTCATGCTGTCGCTGCGTCCCGGCGGACCGGGGCGGCGCCCTGGCGCGGGCGGCAGCGACGCACGCGGCCCCTGACCCCGGTCGGGTGTGAGGCGGCCAGCCGATCGGGTGCGCGCGCCGGCGGGCGCTCGTGGTTCGGTTGCGCTGCGGTGGAGTCCGGCCGCCTGCTCCAGGCGTTCCACATCGCGCTCGTCAAGCTCCACCCAGGTGCCGCGCCGCAGCCCGCGTGGCAGCAGCATGGCCCCATAGCGGATGCGGATGAGCCGACTCACCGCATGACCCACTGCCTCGAACATGCGGCGCACTTCGCGGTTGCGCCCTTCGCCGATGGTCACGCGGTACCAGCAATTGGCGCCCTCGCCGCCACCGTCTTCGATGCTGGCGAACTGCGCGCGACCATCGTCCAGCTGCACACCATCGAGCAAGCGCCGCTTTTCCTCGTTGGACAGGGCCCCCAGCACGCGCACCGCGTATTCCCGCTGCAACCCGAAACGCGGGTGCATCAGGCGGTTGGCCAGCTCACCGGAATCGGTGAACAGCAACAAGCCCTCGGTGTTGAGGTCCAGACGGCCGACCGACTGCCATTTGCCCTGCTGCAGCCGGGGCAGGCGCCGGAACACGGTGGGCCGGTTTTGCGGGTCGTCATGCGAGACCACTTCGCCGGCAGGCTTGTGATAGGCCAGCACGCGCGCGCGCGGCGGCGTCATGCGCACGCGCACCGGCTTGCCATTGAGCTTGATGACATCACCGTACTGGATGCGCTGACCGACATGGGCCGGTTCGCCATTGACAGAGATGCGGCCTTGCAAAATCAGCTGCTCCATTTCCAGCCGCGAGCCCAGGCCTGCCTGCGCCAGCACCTTGTGCAGCTTGGGTGCCTCGGCCTGGGGCGCCAGCACCCGCTTGGCGGGCAACAAAGAGGCTTCTGGCTCGGTGTCGTAGACACCACTGACCACATCGACAAAGCGCAGGCCATCTGCAGGGCCTGTCTGCTGGGTGTTTGCCGCAGCAGCAAGGTCCATGGATGGCGATGGCGGCGAGGCGCTTGGCGGCTGATCTGTGCGAGCGATGCGGGGCGGACGCTGGTTCATGACATTCCTGTGGCGCGCAGAGCGGCGCCGGTTGATCCGATCAATTGGGCGGCAGCACCGGGCCAGCCAAGGCCTGCAACGGTGAAGCCTCTGACGAGGCCGAGGGGCGGTCGCTGGCGGCGGGGTCGGCATCTGCCGGTTCGGCATTTCCGGGTTCGGCATCCGCCACATCGCCCAGCGGTGCGGCTTGCGCGGCCTGAGCGCCCGATGAGGCCTCAAAATCCAGCCGCCCGAGCACCGGGATTTGCCCGTCGCCACCATCGAGCGGCGGCAGCTGGTCCAACGAAGCCAGCCCAAGATCATCAAGGAACTGACGGGTGGTGGCAAACAGCGCGGGGCGTCCGACGGTCTCGCGGTGACCGATGACCTCGATCCAGCCACGGTCTTCAAGTTGCTTGAGGATTTGTGAATTGATCGTCACCCCGCGAATATCTTCCATATCGCCACGGGTAACCGGTTGCCGGTACGCGATGATGGCCAGGGTTTCCAGCGCGGCGCGCGTGTAGCGGGGCGGTTTTTCGGGGTGCAACCGGTCCAGATAGGAACGCAATTCAGGGCGACTCTGGAACCGCCAGCCACTGGCCACCTGCACCAGCTCCACGCCCCTTCCACTCCACTGCAACTGCAGGTCGGCCAGCAGGGTTTTGAGCGTGTCGGGCGCCAGTTGGCCGTCGAACAGCACCCCCATGTCGCGCACCGACAGCGGCTGCTGTGCGCAGATCAGGGCGGTTTCGAGGACACGGCAGGCATCCGTGGTGTTCATGCTGTTTCGGATTCAAGGAACAGGGTTGCGGCTGTCAAGGAGCAGGCTCGTCTGCGGAAACCGTCACAAGGCTTCTGTGCCTCGGCGTGCGCTTTGACGGGCGGCGGGTGCGGTGGGAAACGGGCCTTGGTGCATGCCCTGCCAACGCCGCGGCCAAGGATGGCACCCCACCGTTTTGTGGTTGGCGGTCGGAACTTGAGCCGACGGGGATTGCGTCAAGGCCAATCGCTTGCATTGTATGAGAGGCCCGCCTGCTCCAGCGCCTGCTGAAAATCCACGGGCGGGGCTGCTTCAAAAGCCAGCGGCGACCCATGGACCGGGTGTGCCAGGCGCAGTCGGGCGGCATGCAGGGCTTGGCGCTGCAAGCCCAAAGCCGGACGACCGCCGTACAACACGTCAGCCACCAGGGGATGCCCGAGCCACGCCATGTGCACCCGGATCTGGTGTGTGCGACCGGTGTGCAACTGGCAGCCGAGCAGGCTGTAGGCCCCTTGACTGGCCAGGCAGCGCACCGTGGTCTGGGCTGTTTTGGCGCCGCTGGCATCGGGCGGCAGCACCGCCATGCGCAGCCGGTGCTGCGGATCACGTCCGATGGGCTGGTCCACCCGCAGCTCTGGCGCAGCGCGCCACGCGCCCTGCGCCAGAGCCAAGTATTCGCGTTTGACATCGCGCGCGGCAATCGCCCGCACCAAGGCCTCCATCGCCAGGCGGCTCTTGGCCACCAGCATCAGCCCGGAGGTGTCTTTGTCCAGCCGGTGCACGATGCCCGCACGGGGCAACTGGGCAGCGGCCGCATGGTGCGCCAGCAACCCGTTGAGCAGGGTGCCGCTCCAATGCCCGGGTGCCGGGTGGACCACCAGCCCCGCCGGCTTGTGGATCACCAGCAGGTGTTCGTCTTCGAACACGATCACCAGTGGGATGGCTTCCGGAACAAAAGCCGTCGCCTGCGGCGTGGGGCGTATCTGCACCCGCAACACTTGCCCGACCGACACCCGCGCAGCGGGCTTGTGCAACACCTTGCCGTCCAGGCAGACAGCGCCGTCTGCCATGAGCTGCTGCAGATAAGAGCGGGAGAACTCTGGCAGCTGGGTGGCCAGCAGTTTGTCCGCGCGCTCGCCATGCAGGCCGGGCGGGACCGTGCAATCGCGGCTGGGTATGCCGGGGTCATCCCCGGGGTCATCCGGCCCGTCTTCGGCCGGTGCATCGGCCAGCCAAGGGTCCGCAGCCATACCCCCCGTCGATATAATTCGATTGATCAATCCTTTGGTCCTGCGTAATGAAGGTGTGCCTGATGAATGGTTCCAGATTATCGGTTGCGTCGCTGAACGCCCTGGTCATCGCTGTGGGCCTGACGGCCTGTGGCAGCACGCCCACGGCAGACCCCACCGCGGGCTGGAGCCCCAACCGGCTCTACAGCGAAGCCACCGATGAGCGCAATGCGGGCGCGTACGAAAAAGCCATTGCCTTGTACGAAAAACTCGAAGGCCGGGCCGCAGGGACGCCCCTGGCGCAGCAGGCCCAGCTGGACAAGGCCTATGCCCAATACAAGTCGGGTGAGCAGGCGCAGGCCCTGGCCACGCTCAACCGATTCATGCGTCTGCATCCGGCCAGCCCGGCGCTGGACTACGCGCTGTACATCAAGGGCCTGGTCACATTCAACGACAACCTGGGACTGTTCGGCTCCCTGGCGCGTCAGGACCTCTCGGAGCGCGATCAGAAAGCGGCCAAAGAGTCGTTTGAAGCGTTTCGTGAGTTGGTCACCCGCTTCCCGGACTCTCGCTACACCCCTGATGCGCGCAGCCGCATGGTGTACATCGTCAATTCCCTTGCGCAGTACGAAGTGCACGTCGCGCGGTACTACTTCCAGCGCGGCGCCCATGTGGCCGCCATCAGCCGGGCGCAGCAGGCACTGACCGACTACCCGCAGGCGCCTGCGCTGGAGGAAGCCCTGTTCATCCTGACCCAAAGCTACGACGCGATGGGCATGACGCAACTGCGTGACGATACACGCCGGGTGCTGGAGACCAATTTCCCGCAGAGCGAATACCTCACACGTGGCTTCAAAAGCAGTGACGAGCCCTGGTGGAAGCTCTGGTAAGCCCTGAAATCAAAAGCGGCACGCGGGCACTGCTTGAGCGGTGGCGGTGCCCGGCAACAGACCGGGCGTCCCGCACATCACGAACAGCACACGCCGCTTCGGTTTCGGTTCGCTGATGTCGGGGGCAATGCGGTGCCCGACGGGCAGATGGCGCTTCTTCGTCGGTGAGGCCGCGGCATTCTTCGTGTTCGACCTTCACCAGGCCTGGGCAGCATCGCTCGGCTGAGAGCCAGCGTCCGTCCGCATCAACGGTCTCGCAATGAAACGCTCCAGCGGTCGTCCCAGGCGGGTGGTGTGGGGCGGTGCAAGGCGTCGAGTTCGCGCCGGTCGCGTTTGCTGGGCCGCCCCTGTGCCATCGAAGCCGCCGGTTCTGGCGCCAGTCGCCGGCGCTCGGCGGCCGCCAGGCGATGGGCGACCGATGCGGGCGTCTCCTCGTAGAGCAAAGCGGCGGCACTGGCCGGCCCCCGGATGCTGCTGAGCGCGCGCACCACCACCGTCCGTGTCACCGGGCCCATGCGAAGTTCGATGCGGTCCCCGATGCGCACTTCCCGCCCCGGTTTGGCCGCGGCGTGGTTCACCGTGACGCGGCCCTTGTCGATTTCCTCCGCGCTGAGCGAGCGCGTTTTATAGAAGCGGGCGGCCCAGAGCCATTTGTCGAGCCGGATCTTGCTGTCGGGAGTAGGGGTGTCGCTCATGCGGATCTGGAGAGGGTGGTATGGGGCAGGCGCACGGTGGCATCCAGGCCTTCGATGCGGCCCTGCCGTTCGCGGTTGACGAGTTCGATCCGGCCACCCAGCGACTGTACGATGCCGTGGCAGATGGCCAGGCCCAGGCCGGTGCCGCCGCGGCGTTGCGGATCGGTGGCAAAGGGTTGGAACAGGCGCTCGCGCAGCGCAGGCGACAGACCGGGGCCGCTGTCGCTGATGGTGAGCGCCGCGTCGCGGCCGTCGGTGCGCAGCGTGACGGCCAGACGGCCGCCGGCGGGCGTGTGGCCGATGGCGTTGTGCAGCAGGTTGCGGCTGAGTTCGCGCAGCGCCCATGCATGCGAGCGCACGGTCACCGGCCGCGGTGGCAGAGCAAGCGAAAAGTCGAGCGCGCGGTCGGCGATCAGCGCAGCGAGGTCCAGCGCCACCTGCTGCACCACGGCCGCCCAGTCCACGGCCGGTGCGTCCCGCTCTTCTCGCAGCTGTTCGACCTTGGCCAGCGCGAGCATCTGGTTGGCCAGTTCGGTGGCGCCATCCACGGTATGGGCGATCTCGTCCAGCGCCTGTTCGGGCGGCAGGTCGCCGCGCCGGGCGGACTGCAGCTGTGCCTTGAGCACCGCCAGCGGGGTGCGCAGCTGGTGCGAGGTGTCGCGCACGAAGCGCTTCTGGTGCTCCAGCAGCTGCGACAGGCGCTGCATGTGCTGGTTGGCCGCTTCCACCAGCGGTTGCAGCTCGCGTGGCGCGTCCTGTGCCGGCAGGGGCGACAGATCGTTTTCGCTGCGGTTGACCAGGGCGTGGCTGAGGGCGCGCACCGGGCGCGTGGCGCGTTGCACCACGAAAACCACCACGGCCACGATGACCACCACCAGTGCAGCCTGGCGCCAGAGCGTGTCCAGCAGGATCTGGCGTGCCAGGGTCTGGCGCAGTTCCAGCGTCTCGGCCACCTGGATGGTGCTCATGCCCTGCGCGCGGCTGCCGGCCACCGGCTGCAGCAGCACCGCCATGCGCACCGGCATGCCGCGGAATTCGTCGTCGTAGAAGTGCACCAATGCCGCGTAGATGTTCTGTTCGGGCATCTGTGCCTTCGGCGGCGGCAGGTCGTCGAAGCCGGACACCCTCTCGCCCTGGAAGCCGCTGACGCGGTAGAAGATGCGGCTGCGGTTGTCGGCCTCGAAGGCCTCCAGTGCCGAATAGGCCAGGGTGGCGCGCACGCGCGCGTCGGCGGCTTCGCCCTCCACGCTGAGCTGCTCGCCCAGCGACTTGGCCGTGGCCAGCAGGGTGCGGTCGTAAGCCGTGTCGGCCGCGGCCAGGGCCTGGCGATAGAGCACCACCGTGTTGATGAGCACAAAGGCGGCCACTGGCAGCAGGATGCCCAGCAGCAGCGTGCGGCGCAGCGACGCAGGGTGCCGCTTCACGCGCCGGCCTTGATGAGATAGCCCAGACCGCGCAGGGTGACCAGCTGGGCCCCGGTGTGGGCGATCTTTTTGCGCAAACGGTAGGCCACCACCTCGATCGCTTCGGGCTGCACCTGGCTTTCGTCCGGGAACACGAGTTCGGTCAGCCGCTCTTTGGCGATGGCCTGGCCCGGACGGGTCAGCACCGCACGCAGCAAGGCCAGTTCGCGCGGTGGTAGTTCCAGTGGCTGACCTTCGTGGTACACGGCGCCGTTGTCCCGGTCGATCTGCAGGCCGCACCAGACGGGGCTCTGCCCGGGCCAGGCGGTGTCGGCGGTGCCGCCGCTGCGCCGTACCAGGGCGCGCACGCGGGCTTCGAGCTCGTCCAGGTCGAAGGGTTTGGGCAGGTAGTCGTCGGCCCCCGTGTTGAGGCCGATGATGCGGTCGCCCACCGTGCCGCGTGCGGTGAGGATGATCACCGGCGTTTTCAGGCCGGCGGCCCTTGCATCGCCCAGCACCTGCAGGCCGTCGCGGCCGGGCAGGCTCAGGTCGAGCAGCACCGCATCGGGCTGCTGGGCCTGCCAGACCGCCAGTGCCCGCGCGCCATCGCTGCAGACGACCACCTGCAGGCCCCGGCGCTCGAAGGTGCGCACCAGCGTGGTTTGCAGGCCTGGGTTGTCTTCGATCAGCAGCAGCTTCATGCGTGCGCATTATCGGCAAGGGCCGATCGCGGGGGCGGCGGGTCCATCAGGGAAAGCCCCGAGCTGTCGGACAGGCGATTGACAGCGTGCGACAGGAACATCGCGGCTGTCTTTCAACACGGTCAGGAGACTCCCATGCGCCGCGACACCTTCCTCAAATCGCTCGCCGCCCTGGCGGCCGCCGGTGCCCTGCCGGGCATCGCCCACGCCGGCACCAGTGTCAAGATGATGATTCCGGCCAACCCCGGCGGCGGCTGGGACGGCACCGGTCGCGCCCTGGGCGAGGCGCTGCGCGACGCCAAGGTGGCCGACACGGTCACGTTCGAGAACAAGGGGGGCGCCGCCGGCGCCATCGGCCTGGCGCAGTTCTACAACGCCAGCAAGGGCGATCCGAACGCGCTGATGGTGATGGGGGCGGTCATGCTCGGTGGCATCATCACCGGCAAGCCGCCGGTGTCGGTCACGCAGCTCACACCCATCGCGCGCCTGACCACCGAATACAACGTGTTCGTGTTGCCCGCGAACTCGCCCTTCAAGACCATGAAGGATGTGATCGAGCAGCTCAAGAAAGACCCGGGCAGCGTCAAGTGGGGTGGCGGTTCACGCGGTGCCACCGAGCACATCGCTGCGGCGCAGATCGCCCAGGCCGTGGGCGTGCCCGCGGCCAGGATCAACTACGTGCCTTTCCGCGGCGGCGGCGAGGCGGTCGCGGCCATCCTGGGTGGCAACGTCACCATCGGTGGCAGCGGCTACAGCGAGTTCCAGCCCTACATCGAGAGCGGCAAGATGAAGGCGATCGCCATCACCTCGGGGCAGCGCATCAAGGGCATCGACGTGCCCACGCTGAAGGAGCAGGGCATTGACGTCGAAATCGGCAACTGGCGTGGCGTCTACGGCGCGCCGGGCCTGACGCCCGCACAGCGCGACGCGCTGACCGCCATGGTGGTCAAGGCCACACAGAGCAAGGCCTGGCAGGCGTCGCTGGCCAAGAACAACTGGACGCCCGCCCTGCTGACCGGCAAGGCTTTCGACGAGTTCGTGGACAGGGACTTCTCGGCCCTGCGCGCCACCATGGTCCGTGCCGGCATGGTGTGAGTCCAGCGTTTTCCGACGCTCCAGGGTGGCCGCGTCGCTGGCATCGCCGCCACCCTGTCTTTGAAAGGACGGCCATGCCCGGTTCCGACACTTCCCCCGCCCCCGAGCGGCCTGATCACCGCCCCGGCCAGCTGGCCATGGGCATGGGCGCGCTGGCCGTGGCGGCCGTACTGGCCTGGGGCGCCCTGGCCATTCCGTCCGATGCCGGTTACGCCGGAGTCGGGCCTGACTTCCTGCCCTGGGTGGTGACGGTGGCGATGGCCATCTGTGGCGGCCTGCTGGTCTGGCAGGCACTCACCGGCGGGTACCGCCGGGCGGAGGCGCCCTCTGGTGCGGCCCGCGGTGACTGGCACGCCTTCGCCTGGGTGTCGGCTGGCATCCTGGGCAATGCAGCACTCATCACCACGCTGGGATTCATCCTCAGTTGCGCGCTGTGCTATGTGCTGGCCGTGCGCGGGCTGCGCATCAGCGAGGGCAAGCCCGGCGGCAACGCCCTCAAGGCCCTGCAGGACAGCGTGACCGGCATGCTGATCGCCGCGCCCACCTACTGGCTGTTCACCCAGCTGCTGGCGGTGAATCTGCCGGGCCTGACCGGCACAGGCTGGTTGTGAAGCCCCCACGCTCATCGCTGCGCGTATTCGCTGCCCCCCGAGGGGGCGCAAGTCCGCCTTGGGGCGGCCCGGCGGCGCAGGGGTGTGAAGCCCCCACGCTCATCGCTGCGCGTATTCGCTGCCCCCCGAGGGGGCGCAAGTCCGCCTTGGGGCGGCCCGGCAGCGGACTTATTGGAGATGTGACATGACGGACACCCTCAACCTGCTGCTCGGCGGTTTCGCCACCGCCGCCACCCCCCTGAACCTGTTGTGGGCGCTGGCTGGCTGCGCGCTGGGCACTGCCATTGGCGTGTTGCCGGGCCTGGGGCCGGCCGTGACCGTGGCCATGCTGCTGCCCATCACGGGGCAGGTCGAGCCCACGGCCTCGATGATCTTTTTTGCCGGTATCTACTACGGCGCCATGTACGGCGGTTCGACCACCTCGATCCTGCTCAACACACCGGGCGAGACCGGCACCATGGTGACCGCGCTCGAAGGCTTCAAGATGGCCAAGAACGGCCGTGCCGGCGCGGCCCTGGCCACGGCGGCCATCGGTTCCTTCGTGGCCGGCACCATCGCCACCGGGCTGGTCACGCTGTTTGCCCCCCTGCTGGCCGATTTCGCCGTCTCGCTTGGGCCGCCGGAGTACTTTTGCCTCATGCTGCTGGCCTTCACCACTGTCAGCGCGGTGCTGGGCCAGAGCACGCTGCGCGGTCTGACCGCGCTGTTCACCGGCCTGGCCTTGGGCCTGGTTGGCATGGACCAGATCACTGGCCAGGTGCGCTACACCGGGGGCGTGATCGAGCTCATGGATGGGGTCGAGGTCGTTCTGGTGGCGGTCGGTCTGTTTGCCGTTTCGGAGGCGCTGTACAACGCGCTGTACGAAGGCCGCAGTGTCAGCAGCATGAACCGGCTGAACCGGGCGCACATGACGCGCGCCGAATTCCGGCGCTCCTGGCCGGCGTGGCTGCGCGGCACCGCTATCGGCTTCCCCTTCGGTACCATTCCGGCCGGTGGATCCGAGATACCGACCTTCCTGAGCTACGCGACCGAGCGCAAACTGGCCGCGCCGGAGCACAAGGGCGAGTTCGGCACCACCGGCGCTGTGGAGGGGGTGGCCGGCCCGGAGGCGGCCAACAACGCCGCCGTCACCGCCACCCTGGTACCGCTGCTCACGCTGGGCATTCCCACCTCGGTCACCGCCGCCATCCTGCTCAACGCGTTGCAGAACTACGGCATCAACGCCGGGCCGCAGCTGTTCACCACCTCGTCCGACCTGGTCTGGGCGCTGATCGCCTCGCTCTACATCGGCAACGTCATGCTGCTGGTGCTGAACCTGCCCATGGTCGGCCTGTGGGTGAAGCTGCTGAAGATTCCCAAGGCGCCGCTGTACGCCGGCATCCTGATCTTCGCCACCGTAGGTGTGTACGGCATGCGCCAGAGCGCGTTCGATCTGTTTCTGATGTATGGGCTGGCGCTGGTCGGTGTGGCCATGCGGCGCTTCGACTTCCCGGTGGCCCCGGTCATCGTCGGCCTCATCCTCGGTCCGCTGGCCGAGGCACAGTTGCGCAACGCCATGTCCATCGGTGAAGGGAACTGGTCGGTGTTCATCGAGCGCCCCCTGTCGGCCACGCTGCTGGCCGTCGTCACCCTGGTGCTGATCACGCCGCGGCTGCTGGCCTGGCACCGTCGGGCATGACCAAGATGGCCTGCCACACGGTCATCTTCTATCTCGGCGGGCTCCAGGACTTGCGGGCCACAGGCCACAGGCCTTGCTACCGGTCCGACCTGCCAGCGCCCCACGCCGACAGCTTGCTGCGCGACATGCCTTTTTGCGCTGTTTGAGGCGGGTCTGTTGGCTGTCCCATGTGCAGCCGATCAAGCCCGAGGCAGGGATCGACGCCCCGGCGGTACAGCGTTGGGGCTTGCAGGGTCGCGCGGTCTGGTTGGTCGACGACGTGTAGCGCAACCTCGACGCCGCCGTCCTGCAGGTTGGGCAGGGCGTGCGGCACGCCAGCGCAGCCGGGACGCGTGCCGCACCCGTTGCGGGTGGCCTTCTGTCGCGCTGACCCTCCCGCCGCGTAACATGCCGCCATGACCCGAGATGACCGACTGCCGCGCGACGCCCAGAGCATTCTCGAACTGGCGGCGCGTTCGATGTTCGACCTGTTTGCCCATGCCAGCGAGGGCATGATTCTGGTGGACCGCGCGGGCCGGGTGGTGTGGATCAACGACCAGTACCGCCGCTTCCTGCCCGCACTGGGCTACGAGCGCGAGGAGGACTTCGTCGGCCACCCCGTCTTCAGCGTGGTGCAGAACACGCAGATGCACCAGGTGCTGGAAACCGGCAAGCCGATCCTGATCGATCTGCTGACCAACAAGGCCGGCACCTTTGTCGTCAGCCGCATCCCGCTGCGCGACGAGGCGGGCGCGGTGATCGGTGTGCTGGGCATCGTGCTGTTCGACCACCCGGAAACCACGCTGCAGCCCTTGATTGCCAAATTCGCGCGGCTGGAGCAGGACCTCAACGACGCCCGCCGCGAACTCGCGAGCCAGCGCCGCGCCAAGTACACCTTCGCCAGCTTCGTGGGCACCAGTCCTGCGGCGCAGGAGGTCAAGCGCCAGGCGCGCCGCGCGGCGCAGTCGGCCAGCCCGGTACTGCTGCTGGGGGAAACCGGCACCGGCAAGGAACTGCTGGCGCACGCCATCCACGCCGCCTCGCCGCGGGCAGGCCGTGCCTTTGTCAGCGTCAACATGGCAGCGGTGCCCGAGGCCTTGCTGGAGGCCGAGTTTTTCGGTGTGGCCCCCGGCGCCTACACCGGGGCCGACAAAAAGGGGCGCGACGGCAAGTTCAAGCTGGCCGACGGTGGCACCTTGTTCCTCGATGAACTGGGTGACATGCCGATGGCCGTGCAGGTGAAGCTGCTGCGCGCGCTGCAGGATGGCGAGATCGAACCCCTGGGCTCCAACCAGCTGCTTCGGTGCGACGTCCGGGTGGTGGCGGCCACGTCGCGCGACCTCGTGCAACTGGTGCGCGACGGTCTTTTCCGGGAAGACCTGTACTACCGCCTGAACGTACTGCCCATCCGGGTGCCACCGCTGCGCGAGCGGCGCGACGACCTGCCGCTGCTGGTGGAAGCCCTGTGCGAGGACATCGCCGCGCGCGGTGGCAGTGCCCAGCACGAGCTGGACGCCGGTGCCCTGGCCTTGCTGGCCGCACAACCCTGGCGCGGCAACATCCGCGAGCTGCGCAACGTGCTCGAACAGCTGGCCCTGCGCAGCGACACGCCGCAGATCCACGCGACGCTGGTCGAGCAGGTGCTGCGCCTGTCGGGCCTGGACCGCATCGAGCCGCCGATGGCCCTGGTGTCACCGCCGCCCGGCGTGCGCGCGGTGGTGCCGGACGAGCGCCCCCTGCCCGAGCAGATCGCCGATCTGGAGCGCCGGGCCATTGCGGCCGCGCTGGCACGAACCGGGGGCAACCGCGCGGCCGCCGCGCGGCTGTTGGGCATCTCGCGCGCCAGCCTGTACGACAAGTTGGGCGATGTGTCTGAAAATCAGGCAATCGTCTGAAAAATGGACATTCATCGCCGTCTTCGTGTGTCTGAAAATCAGGCAGTTGCCCGCCGATATTGAGCAAGTCCTTGATTCATATCGGCTTTTTTACCTGGCATATTCCCTGCAGAGCTTCTTTGCGAAGGCGCCGTCCCGGTGACCTGATCACAACCAGGAGACAAGACATGTTCCAGACCACGCGCCACCTTGCGGTGATGGCCCTTGCCTGCACCGCAACGCTCGGTTTTGCCCAGTCGAACAAGGGCGAGATCCGCATCGCCCATATCCACAGCAAGACCGGCCCGCTGGAGGCTTACGCCAAGCAGACGCACACCGGCCTGATGATGGGCCTGGCCTACGCCACCGGCGGCACCATGATGGTGGCGGGCAAAAAGATCGTGGTCATCGAGAAGGACGACCAGGGCAAGCCGGACGTGGGCAAGAGCCTGCTGGCCACCGCCTACGCCGACGACAAGGTCGATCTGGCCATCGGCCCGACCGCTTCGCCCGTCGCGCTGGCCATGCTGCCGGTGGCGCAGGAATACCAGAAGATCCTGCTGGTCGAGCCCGCCGTGGCCGACTCGATCACCGGCGACAAGTGGAACAAGTACATCTTCCGCACCGGCCGCAACAGCAGCCAGGACGCCGCCGCCAACGCCGCCGCGCTGGACCAGCCGGGCAACGTGATTGCCATGCTGGCCAACGACAACGCTTTCGGCCGTGACGGCGTGAAAGCCGCCAAGGAATTCACCAAGAAGGCCAAGATCGTCCACGAGGAATACCTGCCCGTGGGCACGACCGACTTCACCGCCGGCCTGCTGCGCATCGTCGACAAGCTCAAGGACCAGCCGGGCAAGAAGTACATCTCGGTCGGCTGGTCGGGTGCGCCCACGCCGTTCCCCAAGATCGCCGAGATGGAGCTGGAAAAGCGCTACGGCATCAAGCTCGCCACCGGCGGCAACATCCTGCCGGCCATGGTGGCCTACAAGAACTTCCCGGGCATGGAGGGCGCGCTGTACTACTACTTCGGCATCCCCAAGAACCCGGTGAACGAAGCCCTGGTGGCCCAGCACTACAAGGAGTTCAAGGCACCGCCGGACTTCTTCACCGCCGGTGGCTTCAGCGCCGCGATGGCCGTGGTGACCGCGCTCAAGAAGACCAATGGTGACACCAAGACCGACACGCTGATCAAGACCATGGAAGGCATGAGTTTTGAGACGCCCAAGGGCACCATGACCTTCCGCAAGGAAGACCACCAGGCGATGCAGAGCATGTACCACTTCAGGATCAAGGTGGACCCGGCCTTCCCGTGGGGTGTGCCGGAGCTGGTGCGGGAAATTCCGGCCAGCGAACTGCTTGTTCCTATTCGGAACAAGCGCTGACCTTTGTCACCCCCGCGCCGCGCCTGCGGCGCGTCACCCCCTCAAGGGGGCAACACGAGCAGCCCGGCCAAGCCGGTTCCGCCGTGTTCTGGAGGGTCGCGGCGATAGCCGCGACGAGACGCATCTCGCCACCGGAGCCTCCATGCTCGAAACCTCTGACCTCACGGTCCGCTTTGGCGGGCACGTGGCGGTGAATGCTGTGTCCTGTGCGTTCGCGCCGGGCACGCTGACCGCCATCGTCGGCCCCAACGGCGCCGGCAAGACCACCTACTTCAACCTGATCTCGGGCCAGATCAAGGCCAGCGCCGGGCGCGTGAAGCTCAACGGCGTGGACATCTCGGCGCAGGGCGCGCCGGCACGGGCGCAGGCCGGCCTGGGGCGGGCCTTCCAGCTGACCAACCTGTTCCCCAACCTGACCGTGCGCGAGAACGTGCGGCTGGCGGTGCAGGCCAGGGCGGGGGCCGGGCTGAACCTCTGGAAGATCTGGAGCGACCGGCGCGACCTCGTCGTGCGCGCCGACGAGGTGCTGGAAGCCGTGGCGCTGGCCGACAAGGGCGACCAGCTCGCGGCCAGCCTGCCGCACGGCGACCAGCGCAAGCTCGAAGTGGGCATCCTGATGGCGCTGCAGCCGCAGGTGTTCATGTTCGACGAACCCACCGCGGGCATGAGCGTGGACGAGGTGCCGGTGATCCTGAACCTGATCCGCCAGCTCAAGGCCGACAAGACCAAGACCATCCTGCTGGTCGAACACAAGATGGACGTGGTACGCGAACTCTCGGACCGCATCATCGTGCTGCACAACGGCGAACTGGTGGCCGACGGCGACCCCGCGACCGTGATCGCCTCGCCGGTGGTGCAGCAGGCCTACCTCGGCATCAACCCCACCGAAGAGGAGTTGGCATGAACGATCAAGGCCAGCGCGGAACCGGCTTTGCCGGGCCGCAGATGGCGCCCCCCTCGGGGGGTGACGCCGCAGGCGGCGCGGGGGGGCTTCTGGTCCTCGAAGGGGTGCACACCCACATCGGGGCCTATCACATCCTCCACGGCGTGGACCTGGTCGTGCCCAAGGGCGAGCTGACCATGCTGCTGGGCCGCAACGGCGCCGGCAAGACCACCACGCTGCGCACCATCATGGGCCTGTGGCACGCCAGCCAGGGCCGCATCACGCTGGCCGGGCAGGACATCACCGCCCGCCAGACGCCCGAGATCGCCACCAGCGGCGTGGCCTACGTGCCCGAGAGCATGGGCATCTTCTCCGACCTGTCGGTGCGCGAGAACATGCTGCTGGCCGCACGCGGCGCGCGCACGCAGGGCGACATCGACACCCAGCGCCTCGAATGGATCTTCGGCCTGTTCCCGGCCATCAAGAAGTTCTGGAACCACCCGGCCGGCAAGCTCAGCGGCGGGCAGAAACAGATGCTGGCCGTCTCGCGCGCCATCGTCGAGCCGCGCCAGCTGCTGCTGATCGACGAGCCCAGCAAGGGCCTGGCCCCCGCCATCATCCAGAACATGATCGAGGCCTTCCGCGAACTCAAGGCCGCGCAGACCACCATCCTGCTGGTCGAACAGAACTTCAACTTCGCCAAACAGCTGGGCGACAGCGTGGCCGTCATGGACGACGGGCGCGTGGTGCACAGCGGCCGCATGGCCGACCTGGCCGCCGACGAAGCCTTGCAAGGCAAGTTGCTGGGCCTTTCTCTCGGAGCGCACCAGTGACACCCCACGCTCATCACTTCGTGTATTCGCTGCCCCTCCAGGAGGGGCTGGTCTCCCTTGGGGCGGCCCGGCGGGAGACCGTATGACTACCTTCAAAGACATGGACTGGAAACCCATGGCCCTGGTGCCGGTGCTCGCGCTGGCCGCTTTGCCCGCCGTCGGCAGCCCGGCCACCTGGCTCACGCTCACCGTGGCCGGGCTGGCCATGGGCATGATCGTCTTCATCATCGCCTCGGGCCTGACGCTGGTGTTCGGCCTGATGGACGTGCTGAACTTCGGCCACGGCGTGTTCATCGCGCTCGGCGCCTTCGTGGCGACCACGGTGCTGGGCAGCATGGGCGCCTACACGGCGGCCGACAGCCTGTGGCTGAACCTGCTGGCGCTGCTGCCGGCCATGCTGGTGGCGATGGCGGTGGCCGGCGCGCTCGGGCTGGTGTTCGAGCGCTTCATCATCCGCCCGGTCTACGGCATGCACCTCAAGCAGATCCTGATCACCATGGGCGGCATGATCATCGGCGAGGAGCTGATCAAGGTCATCTGGGGACCGGGGCAGATCGCGCTGCCGCTGCCCGAGGCACTGCGCGGCTCGCTGCTGCTGGGCGACGCCTCGGTGGAGAAGTACCGCATCGTCGCGGTGCTGGTCGGCGCCGCCGTGTTCGCCGCCATGGTCTGGACGCTCAACCGCACCAAGGTCGGCCTGCTCATCCGCGCCGGCGTGCAGGACCGCGAGATGGTCGAGTCGCTGGGCTACCGCATCAAGCGGCTGTTCGTCGGCGTGTTCGTGGCCGGCAGCGCGCTGGCCGGGCTGGGCGGCGTCATGTGGGGCCTGTACCAGCAGAGCGTGACGCCGCAGATGGGCGCGCAGGTCAACGTGCTGATCTTCATCGTCATCATCATCGGCGGCCTGGGCTCCACGCTGGGCGCGCTGATCGGCGCGCTGCTGGTGGGCCTGATGGCCAACTACACCGGCTTCCTGGCCCCGAAGGTCGCACTGTTCTCGAACATCGCGCTGATGGTCGCCATCCTGCTGTGGCGTCCGCAGGGTGTCTATCCGGTGACGAGCCGATGAGGAGCGCTACCGTGCCACATATGCAGTTCATGCGCCTGGAGCGTCACCCACCGTTCGGGCTGAGCTTGTCGAAGCCCTCTTGCGATACACCGCGCGAGCCCTTCGACAGGCTCAGGGCGAACGGAAATGGTCTCGCTTGTTGCGAAGGTCGTCACCCATGCTGACTCGATTGCTCTCCAAAGACCTGCCGCGCAGCCCCTGGCTGGCGGCCCTGCTGGTCGTCCTGTTCCTGGGCCTGGCCTTCGCGCCCTTCCTGTTCCCGGGCGTGAAGGCGCTCAACGTGGCGGCCAAGATCCTGATCTTCGTCGCACTGGTCGCCAGCTTCGACCTGCTGCTGGGCTACACCGGCATCGTCAGCTTCGCGCACACCATGTTCTTCGGCATCGGCGCCTACGGTGTGGCCATCGCGCTGAGCTCGGTGGAGGAAGCCTCCTGGGGCGCACTGTGGCTGGGCGTGCTGTGCGCGGTGGTGGTGTCGCTGGTGTTGTCGTTGCTGATCGGGCTGTTCTCGCTGCGGGTGCGGGCGATCTTCTTCGCCATGATCACGCTGGCGGTGGCCTCGGCCTTTCTCACGCTGGCCTCGCAGCTGTCTGACTTCACTGGCGGCGAAGACGGCCTGAGCTTCAGCGTGCCCGAGCTGCTCTCGCCCGGTTTCGAACTGAGCGAAGAACCCGTGGTCACCCCGCTGGGCGAGGTCAGCCTCAACGGCAAGCTCATCACCTACTACCTGGTGTTCGCTTGCGTCTGCGGCATCTTCCTGACCCTGCTGCGCATCGTGAACTCGCCGTTTGGCCGCGTGCTGCAGGCCATCCGCGAAAACGACTTCCGAGCCGAGGCACTGGGCTACCGCACCGTCGTCTACCGCACCCTGTCCAACGTGCTCTCGGCCCTGTTTGCCACGCTGGCCGGCTGCCTGCTCGCGCTCTGGCTGCGCTACAACGGGCCGGACACCTCGCTGTCCTTCGAGATCATGCTGGACATTCTGCTCATCGTGGTCATCGGCGGCATGGGCACGATGTACGGCGCGCTGATCGGCAGCGTGCTCTTCGTGCTGGCGCAGAGCTACCTGCAGGACTTGCTGCGCCTGGCGGGCGAGGCGACGGCGGGCATCCCGCTGCTGCCCGCGCTGCTCACGCCCGATCGCTGGCTGCTCTGGCTGGGTCTGCTGTTCGTGCTCTCGGTCTACTACTTCCCTACCGGCATCGTCGGCAGGTTGAGAACCCCCCCGCGCCGCTGCGCGTCACCCCCCCAGGGGGGCGGCGCTGGTGGCCCGGCGAAGCCGGTTCCACGGCGCCCTTGATCGCCTCCCTTCTGTCGGACTGCTTATGAATCCCTCCGTCATTCCTGTGTCGCGCTACCTGACCTGCGAGGGCCGCGAAATCCACTTCATGGACTGGGCGGGAGCGCCCGGCGCGACCGAGCGGGGCACGGTGATCGCCTGGCACGGTCTGGCGCGCACCGGGCGTGACATGGACCCGCTGGCCACCCACCTGAGCGCGCAGGGTTACCGCGTGATCTGCCCCGACACCATCGGTCGTGGCCTGTCGCAATGGAGCCCGCAACCCAGGGTCGAGTACTGCCTGGCCTTCTACGCGAAGCTCGCGCGCGCGCTGGTCGATCAGCTCGGCCTGGAGCATTTCCACTGGGTCGGCACCTCCATGGGGGGCGCCATCGGCATGGTCGCGGCCGACGGCCCGCTGCGCGGGCGCATCCTGCGCCTGGTGCTCAACGACGTCGGCCCGCAACTGGCCGCGCCCGCCATCGAACGCATCCGCAGCTACGCCGGCAACCCGGCCAGCTTCGCGACCGTGAGCGAGCTGGAGCAGTATTTCCGCACCGTCTACAAGCCCTACGGTTTTCTGAGCGACGCGCAGTGGACGCTGCTGACCGAAAGCTCGGTGCGCCGCCTGCCCGACGGCCGCGTCACGCCGCACTACGACCCGGCCATGGTGATGCAGTTCACCGAACACCCGGCCGACTACGACCGCTGGCCCGAATACGACCGCATCGACATCCCGGTGCTGTGCCTGCGCGGGGCCGATTCCGACCTGCTGCTGGCCGACACGGCGGAACAGATGCGCGACCGCGGCCCGCGCGCGCTGGTGGTGACCATCGCCGGCTGCGGGCATGCGCCGGCCCTCAACGTGCCGGATCAGTTGGAACTGGTCAGCCGGTTTCTGGCGGGGCAGTGAAGCCAGCGGCCTTGCGGACGTACGCCATAGAGAAAAACGGTAGGCCAACAACCGACACCGGCGCCTGAGCATTCAAGGTGCCCGCTGGCCATTACGTAGACAAGGCCAGTGCGTTCAGGTCGGCCCTGGCTTCTCGCCATCCGGGGAAATGCTGGTTCAGCAGTTCCACAAACACCTCGCTGTGTGTCGGCACCAGCAGGTGCAGCATTTCGTGCACCACCACGTACTCCAGCAAGTCCTTGGGCTTTTTCACCAGCTCGGTGTTGAGCCGAATGTTGCCGGCCCGGTGGTTGCAGCTGCCCCATTGGGTCTTCATGCGCTGCAGGTAGTAGCCGTTGACCTTCACGCCCAGCTTGCGCTCCCATTGGGCAATCAAGCCCGGCAGCTCCGCGTGCAGCAAGGCCTTGTGCCAATCGTGGATCACCTCCGCCTTCTTGGCCTGATCAGCTCCCGGCCGCACCACCAAGTGGATGCGGCGGTGGTCCAGCTTCACATGGGGCTTCACATTGGCCTCGGTCACCGTCATCAGGTAGCGGCGGCCCCACAGCTGGTGGCTCTCGCGGGTCACAAACTGGCGCGCTTGCTCCCGCTCTTGGCCTGCAAAGCTTCGCTGCTGCTGGCGTATCCAGCCCAGCCGCGAAACGGCATAGGCACGGGCCACCTCGGTGCGCGTGGTCGGTGGTGCCACCAGCGTCACCCGGCCATTGGGCGGGTGCACCGTCAGATGCACGTTCTTCACCCGCTTGCGCGTCAGGCTGATGCGGATCTCGCCCAGCTCGATCACTTCGCTGATGGGTGCCGTCATCGGTGCGCCCATCAGTAACCCGGCTGGTTTTTGATGATCTCGAACATCGCCAGCGTGGCCGCTTTGTTTTTGCCCAAGATCGGCGCAATCGCGTTCAACACCTGGGCCTCGCGGGCTGGGTCGCCTTTCCAGCCTGCGGGCGCGTGTTCCCGAATCGCCTTGTCCAGCTTCAAAGCCAGCGCCAAGCACTCGTCGCCCCAAGGTGGGGGTGGCTCAGCCGCTGTGTTGGGGGGCACCGCAGCGGCCAGCACGCCCGGCAGGTTGTTGTAGAGCACCGTGGCCTCTTTGTTGCCGTGCAGCGCGGCGGGCACGCCTTGTTCGCCCTTGCCTTTGCCCAGCTGCTTGGCCAGCGCTTCGGCGTTTTTCAAAAACTGCTCGTAAGACGCGGTGTCGTCCCGCTTTTGTGCGATCAAGTCGTCCAGCAGCTTGGACATCTCGGAGTAAAACATCGGGTCCGTGAGTTGGTCGCGGATGATGGTTTTGCGCACGTTGTTGATGATGCTTTCGGCCACCGCGTTGTTCGACAGCTTGCCCTTCTGGTTCAGCTTTTTGGCAATCGCATCGTGAATGCCCGTGTCAATGATCAGCTCGGTCAGCGACAGTTCGCTCAAATCGCCCAGCAAGTCCGCCGGGTCGGCCTGGATGTAGGTGTTGATGAGGTGGCGCATGTCCGCCTCAAAAGGCTTGATGTCCAGCTCCTCGCCCGAGTGGTTCTTGATGGCCGCGCGCACCTCGGCGTAAAACTGCGTCTCCTGCTCAAAGGCTTTGATCTGCGCTGCGCTGTAGCCCGCTTCTGCCAGGTGCGGGGCCAGGTCGGCATAGGCCCGCACATAGGCGGTCACCGCCTTGTAGAACGCCACGCGCAGCGGCTCGGTGTCGTTCAGTGCGGTGGGGCTGGCGGCGTCGCCGCAGAAATACCGAATGTGCTGCTCAATGCCTTGCGGCTGCTTCACCGGGGCACACAGGTACATCAGCGCCTCGCGTGCGGCGTCCAGCTGCGCTTTGCCCTCTTCGCGCCAATCCTTCACGATCACATTGCCATCGTCGCCCACGGTCTCGGTGTCCAGCTCGTCCGAGGTGTAGACCGCTATTGCGTCCTGCACCTTGCTGAACAGCTCTTTGTAGTCCACCACATGGCCGTAGTCCTTGTCGTCGCCGTCCAGCCGGTTGGTGCGGCAAATCGCCTGAAACAGGTTGTGGTCGCGCAGCTCGTTGTCCAGGTAAATGTAGGTGCAGCTCGGCGCATCAAAACCCGTCAGCAGCTTGCTCACCACGATCAGCAGTTTCAGGTTGGCCGGCTCTTCAATGAAGCGGCGCTTCATCTCGGTTTCGTACTGCGTGGTCGTTTGGCCTTTGGCCAACACATGCTGGGTGTAGGTGTCGAACTTGTAGCGCTCGTCGCTGTGGGGCGGCTCCTGCGAAATCGCGTTGTGGTTGGGCTCGTAAGACGTGATCAGCCCGCAGTGCGGCCCCAGTGGCGTGTGCTGAAACAGGCGGAAATAGTGGCAAGCGTCGTAAATGCTGGCCGCCACCAAAATGGCCGTGCCGCGCCCGTTGTTGAGCCGGGGCCGCACGCCAAAGTCGTGGTTGATGTTGGCGATGATGCGCTGCTTGCGCTCGCCCGAACTCATCAACTCTTCCATCGTCGCCCAGCGCTTGCGCAGCACCGACTTTTGAAAGTTGTTGAGCCCCTGGGTCTTGGTCTCGAACCAGTCGTCAATCGCCTGGCGCGAGGTCAGCCGCTGCGGCACATCGCGCGCCTCGTACTTCAAGTCCAGCACCACCTTGTCGGCCACCGCCTCGTTGAACTTGTAGGTGTGAATAAAGGTGCCAAACACCTCGCGGGTGGTCTGCTTGTCGCGGCGCAGCAGCGGTGTGCCGGTGAAGCCAATAAAGATGGCGCTGGCCAGCCAACGCTGCATCTGCTTGTTCATGTCGCCGCCCTGGGTGCGGTGGCATTCGTCCACAAACACGTAAAAGCGGCCCGCAATCTTGGGCGGCTCGCCCTTCAGGTCGGACACGTCAATCTTGTGGATCAGCGCGCACATCAGGCGCGGTGCGGCCTGGCCCAGCTTGTCCACCAAGTCCCGGCGCGAGGTGATGCGCGGCGACGGGGCCTCGGCGCCAATCACCCCGGCGTTCTTCATCACGCCCTCAATCTGCTTGTCCAGCTCGTCTCGGTCGGTCACCACCAAAATGCGCGCGTCCGGGTCGTGCTCCAGCAGCCACTTGGCGATCAGCACCATCAAAATGCTCTTGCCGCTGCCCTGCGTGTGCCAGATCACACCGCCCTCGTGCCGTTGCATGCGCGCTTGTGCGGCCTTCACGCCCTCGTACTGGTGCAGGCGCGGCACCTTCTTCTGGCCCGCATCAAAAATCACAAAGTTGCGCACCAAGTCCAGCAAGCGCTCGGGCGCCAGCATCTGGCTCAAAGGCCCGTCCAGCAGCTCGCCCACGGCCAGGTTTTCGCTGGCTTCACCCGCCTTGTGGTGCTTCCACTCCACAAAAAACTTCTCGGGTGTGCCCGTGGTGCCATAGCGCAAGCCCTGGCTGTCGCTGCCCGCCAGCACCAGCTGCACCGTGCTGAAAAAGCCTTGGTTAAAGATCGCTTCCTGGTTGCTGATGAGCTGGCGAATGCCGTTGGCCACGTCTACCGAGCTGCGCTTGAGCTCCATCACCACCACTGCAATGCCGTTGATGTAGAGCACGATGTCAGGCCGCCGCTCGTGCCCGCCTGTGTTGCCACTTTTCAGCGTCACCTCTTCGGCCAGTGCAAAGTGGTTGTGGGCCGGCGTGGCCCAGTCGATCACATGCACCGTCTCGTGCGGTGCCCCTGCGGCCACCTGCACCGGCACGCCGTAGCGCAGCAGTTGGTAGGTGCGCAGGTTGGCCTGGTAGAGCGTGATGCCAGTCGCGTCCGCCGCCGCCATCAGCTTTTGCAGCGCCTGGGCAATGTGCGCGGCGCTGTAGCCGCGCTGCTGCAGGTGGGCACGCAGCAGCTCGGGCTCAATGCAGCGGTTGCCCTCGCGCTGGCTCCAGTCGCCCAGGTAGGCATAACCCAAGCCGCCTGTGCTGGCAGGGGCGGTCAGGCGGGCGACCACGCGGTTTTGGGTGACCCGTTCTGGGCGCAGGGCGGGTGGCATGGCTTATTCCTTGGATGGGATGGCACGCAGGCAGGCTTGCCCGGTGAGTTGCACGGTAACTTGCCCGGTGAATGGGCCGCCCACTTCGGGGGTGATATCGGGGGCTACTTCGGGGGTGACTTGCGGGGCTTCCACCGAAATTTCTACCGCAGTTTCTACCGAAGTGGCCACCCGACGCTGGAGTGACGGGCTCTTTAGCGGCATCCCAAAGGCACTGCTCGCGCCGCCAGCCAATACGAAAAGGGGCTCGGGTGTACCCACAGGGTCAACTTTCGGACCCGGCGAACAGGTAATTTCGATAAAATTCATGCACTTAACCCCCACAGCACAGCATGCTCAAAACCACCGAACCCCAACGCAAAACGCCCAGTCGCAAAGCTGTGCTGCGGGCTGTGGCCAGCTCCACTGCCGTGGAAACAGGGCGCAGCGTGGTGCTGCTGGAGAAGAAGCTGCAGGAACCCAAAGGGCGTTTCGCACACATCAAGCTGGCCCGTTAAAACCGGCGTCGCCAGCGGCCAAGGCCTCGGCCACAAACTGCGACATGGGGCCGTAGTCCCCCGAAAACCCCGCGTGAATGGCGCCAATGTAGGACGCCTTGTTTTGCTCCCAACTGGTGTAGTCCAGAGGCTCATGGCCCGCCTGCACCGCCATCACATCGGCCAGCAGGCGCGACAAGCGCCCATTGCCCTCGCGAAACGGGTGGATCACGATCAGCTCCACATGGGTCACTGCAATGGCGTTCACCAATTCATTGACAGCCAGCTTGCCGCAGGGCGTCCATAGCTTCAGGCATTGCCGCTCAAAATTAGCCAACAGGCCCGGCAGCAGACTGGCGGTCGCGAACTGAAAACCGCCCTTGCCCAGATTGACCGAACGCTCCTGACCCGCCCAGGCATACACATTGCCCAGCCAGAGTTGGTGCCAGCGCTTGAGGTCGGCCACCGTCAGGGCGCGGTCTGGCAGGTTCTGCAGCAGCACCTCGTCGTACAGCTCGCCCAGCAACCGCAGCTCCAGCTCGTCCATGTCGTCGGGTGAAGTGATGCCCACCAGGTTGCGCAGCACTTCTCCGTTCGAGCCAGGTTCAAACTCGCCTTCAGCGCCGGTGGTTTGGTAACGGTTGGTCATAGTGCCATCTGCCTTTGGTGGCGCACCAGGCTCAGTGGCGGGCGCACATGCTGGCTGGCGGTATTGCTCACCAGTTGGTTTAGCCGCCGCACCGCCGCCGCGTCCAGCTCCAGCACCGAGCCGTCGTCCGCCACGTCCAACAGCAACTGGCCGCCCCCGCTGTTGGCCAGCGCCACCAGCTCGGCAGCCAGGCTGTCGTAGTTGGTGGCGTCGCGCTTGAACTGGTGGCAGCTGTCTTCGCCACGGGCGAGGAGTTGCAGGAGTTCGGATTCGGTCATGAGTGACAGGCTTTAAAGCTGATACAGAAACAGCTTTATTCAACTTTGCCGACAAGTTGCTGACGAACTGATTCAACAACCCGCCAAGAGACCCCGCGTCCAGTACCCATGCGTTCAATTAAGCCGTGGGTCATCAAATTTGAGAGTGCACGGGACACTGACTGCACTGACAGCCCAAGCATTAGTGCTAAATCGCCACTTCCTGCATTCGGTCTGTTTGCAAGACTTCTGATAACGGTTTTTTCTATTTGACCCACGTCATTGAGCAAGCTTGTGTCGGGTTCTTGATAACTCGCTTTAATATGTGTCGCAACTTTCTCAATCTCAGGAAATAAAGTTGCATCGCTGATGCCTAAATTTTCCAGCTGCATAAGCAACTCTTTCTTTTTATCTCTATTGATCCGCATCCTTCCAACAACCTTTTGACTATCCACTGCAGCAGGTTCATCTTTTGTCTTGCCAATTCCAAAAAGCAAAAAAGCACCTTCTTGACGAATGATCCTCGGGTTGTCGAGCAACGGTTTAACGCAAACAACCTTGTGCAAATCATCAGGACGAATAAGGGGAGCAAAGTGAGGCTTGTCTTGACGTACGTCATGCAACAACAAAGGAATATCTTCCCCTTTATTGAATTCATCAATATTTGAAGTTAAAGGCACCTTGAAACCTAAGGGGCGTTTACTCAGGTTTGCCAGCACGCTAACCGTATCGCTGTCGAAATACTTCACGTCTTCCACCGAGAACTCAGACACGATGACTTCGCCATCATCATCCTTGTCGTGCAACTGACATGCGAAATAAAGAGCCACCAGCGGATTGCTCGTAATGTCCAGCAATCTCGTTGGCAATGAATAGTGCTGCATTTTTACCAAGCACTCAAATGTAGACATGCCATTCTTGAAATCATTCGGGCATCGAAGAATGAGCTCTTTCAACATCGACGCTTCATTTTTGATCCAGCCACGATTCCTATAAATGGATGGCTCAAGTCGATAGGTGTGCTTCGAATGCCCACGAAAATAAAGCACTCCTTTGTTTTTGGCACGAACTTCATCAAGACGCTGCAAGTAAGTGCTGATCGCGCCTATCTTTTGGTCTTCGTTGCTCATTTTTCGCCTACCTCCGGCAGCCTCGTCCTGCCAGTCAGCAACTCTTGCATCATGCCCTGCTTGATGGCGCGGGTTTTGGCGAGGCGGGATTCGAGGGCTTCGATATCGGCATCCATGTCGGAGAGGACGGTGGCGATGGAGGTTTGTTCTTCTACCGGAGGCAGCAAAATCTCAAAACCCTGCACTATTCCTTTGTTCAAGTTGGATTGGGTTCCCTGCTGACCCATTGTCTTGACCAATTCTCTGCGGCTTGTAAGCACATAGTACAGAAAGTCACGAATTAGGCCTGCGCGAGGCCGAATCCCCAGAATGGCTTGGCTTGTACACAGATCCATGCATGCAATGCTGCATTCACCCAAGGACGCATACATTGCGTAGAGCACGGTTCCAGCAGGAAAAAGCTGTGCCGCTGAATTGGCAAGACCTGCATCGCTCAGACTTCGCTCTGTCCGTTCAAGGAATTTGCCCGCTTGCGTCATGTCAGAGATTGCAACCCAGGGAATGTTTCCACCATAGTAGCCAGGATTGCCTGCTGGCGGTGTTCCACCACTTCCCATCTCGGCAAGCTCACCAAGCCGCTTGCGACTCCACTCCCCACTGAACCCCGGCAGGCGGGTTTGGCCGGTGAGGAGTTGCTGCATCGTGGCTTGTTTGATGTCGCGCTTTTTGGCGATCAGCCGCTCCAGCCCGGCGATCAGGGCATCGACGTCGGAGAGGGCGGTGGCGATGGCGCGTTGCTCGGTGATCTTTGGCAGTGAAATACGGAACGACCGCAAAACACCCGCATTGAGTACCCCCATGGTCCCACCCTGAGCGAGCTGTTCGAGTTGCCGTTGAACTACTGCCGACTCAAACAGGTGCCGGAAAAATCGTGAGTCAACCAGTTTCTTGTTCAGCGAGAAGCGGATAAGACGCGGGTTGATGACTCCTGGAAGTGCTCCCTCTGGAATTTCAAGCAAGCGCCCAACAGTTCCGACTAAGCTGAGGAGGACATCTCCTGGCCGAACTGCGCAACTTTCAAGTTCACGATACTTCTTCGGGGAGATGAAGTAGTCGCCGTACGTATGGTCTCCTCGAATTACTTGCTCCTGCCCGTAAACCTTGAATCCGACAGGAACGTATTGATCCTTAGTTAAGGCGGAGCCAAACGGCCCAGCCTTGACCGCTGGAGTCATACCGTCGCCGAGTGACTCAATGGTCGGCGTGTCCCAATCGAGAGCGTCCTCGTCCGTTGGCTTTCGTTGATGGACGGTCGTCATTTCCGTGCTACCCTCATGCGCAGGATGTGTGCGCCCACCCGACCCGACAGCGCCTCCACCTCATCCACCAGCTCTGGCAAAGGCACCGCATACCGCTCCGCCAACTCCCTAATCCGCCGAGTCAGCGTCTGGCTCACGCGGTCCAGTTCGGCTTGCAGGTCTTGGCCCAGGCGGGCCAGCCATTTGTCGTGGATCACCAGGGCCTGGGTTTCGGCCAGGCTGAGCTTGGCGTAGTGCTCAAAGGCGCGCTGGTCGAGCGCAGCGTCCAGCTCTTTCACGGCTTTTTTCAGGGCGGCCTCGTCGGCGCTCAGTTGCAGCCAGGCTTTTAGTACCTGCCTCTCGTCCGCAGCGTCAGGGTCGGCGGCAATTTCTTTGATGCGGTCTTTCACGGCGGCGGCGTTGATTTTGTCGAAGCCTGAGAACACGGCGTCGTCGCCGCTGTGTTCTTCTTCCAGTTCGGCCAGCTGGCTGGCCACGGCGTCCAGCTCGGCTTGTTTGGCGTCCAGCGCGGCTTGCTCGGCGGCAAAGTAGCGCGCCACCACATAGGGTTTGGGCAGCAGGTCGCAGGCCCAGCCTTTGTCTTTTTGTTTGCCTTTTTTGTCGGTCTCCACCACGCGCTGGGGTTGGGCCACCCAGCCGTCTTGGGCGATCAGGTAGGCGTCGTCCTGCATGCCAGCGGCCCAGTAGTCCATGAGCTGTTGGTACACGGCATAGGCGTCCACCAGCGGGGCGGCTTTGAAGCTGGCCAGCAGGTCTTCGGCCAGGGCTTCGACCAGCGCTTTGGGCTGGTCGCCTTGCTTGAAGGCCATGAGGCGTGGGGTGTGGCGGGCGCGCCAGTCGTCAAACAGGGCGGTGGCTTGGGCGTGGAAGGCCGTGAATTCGGCGTGGCCGAGGATGGTGGCTTTGACTTCGACGATGGGTTGCTGAAGCTGGCTGTAGCCGGTCCGCAGCGGGGCAAACAGCGCGGCGCGCAGCTGGGGCATGACTTGCCAATAGGCGGCCAGCGCGTCCAGGTCGCGGTTGGGGATGCCGCCTTGCAGGTGGGCGCCCAGGTCTTGAATGTCTTCGGGCTCGCTGCTGTCTATGTAGCGCGGCAAATTCAGGTTGAAGTCGTTTTTGTCGCTGGCCATTTCATCCAGCGGCACCAGGCGGGCATAGCCGGGCACGTCTTCGCCTTTGCGGAAGGCGTCCACCATGCGGTGGATGTCTTGCTCGCGCAGGCGGTTTTTGTTGCCGTCTTTGATGAAGCCTTTGCTGGCGTCGATCATCATCACGCCCTTGCGGGCGGCGGCGTTTTCTTTGTCCAGCACCAAGATGCAGGCCGGGATGCCGGTGCCATAAAACAGGTTGGCGGGCAGGCCGATGATGCCTTTCAAGATGCCGCTGGTGACGAGCTGTTTGCGGATCACGGCCTCGGCATTGCCCCGGAACAGCACCCCGTGCGGCAAGATGCAGGCGGCTTTGCCCGTGGCCTTCATGCTGCGGATGATGTGCAGCAGGTAGGCGTAGTCGCCCTGCTTGGTGGGCGGCTCGCCCCAGGTGAAGCGCTGATAAGGGTCGTTGGCGGGGGTGAGGCCGGTGCTCCAGGCTTTGTCTGAAAACGGCGGGTTGGCCACCACGTAGTCGTAGGTGCGCAGCTGGTGGCCGTCCAGAAACTTCGGCGCAGCCAGGGTGTTGCCGCTCAGGATGTTGGCGGTGGGGAAGTCGTGCAGGATCATGTTCATCCGCGCCAGACCGGCGGTGGTCACGTCCTTTTCTTGGCCTTCCAGCGTGATGTGTTTGCCCGCCTCGGCGGCCACCTTGAGCAGCAGCGAGCCCGAGCCGCAGGTGGGGTCATACGCCGTGGTGCTGGCCTTGGTGTTGTGCGGGCCAATGCCGATGACCTTGGCGATCACGCGGCTCACTTCTGATGGCGTGTAGAACTGGCCTTTGCTCTTGCCGCTTTCGGTGGCGAAGTGGCGCATGAGGTATTCATACGCATCGCCCAAGATGTCGTCGTGCTCGGCGCGGTTGTCTGAAAAGTCCAGCTCGGGCTTTTGGAAGATGGCCACCAGGTTGGTGAGCCGGTCCACCATTTCTTTGCCCTGGCCGAGCTTGTTGGGGTCGTTGAAATCCGGAAAGTCGCTGCGGGCCAGGCGGGCGTTGGCGTCGATCAGCGGCTGGATGATCTGGGTGTTGATCTTGTCGCCAATGTCGCTCTTGCCTTTGAGCGCCACCATGTCCGCAAAGCTGGCACCAGGGGGGATGACGACGGGCGGCGCGAAGTCGTCGGAGTTGGCGTATTTGTCGCTGATGTATTTGATGAACAGCATGAACAGGACATAGTCCTTGTACTGGCTGGCGTCCATGCCGCCGCGCAGTTCGTCGCAGCTGGCCCAAAGGGAGGAATAGAGGTCTGACTTCTTGATGGCCATGGTGGGGGCTCGCGCATGGGGCGTGCACGGCTGACTTTTGGGTGCACGCCTTGCCACCTTATCAGAGTCATGCAGAGCAAAGCTGTCGGCCCCCCGGGCGGTAGCGCATGCACCTCAAACCCCTCGGTTTGCAGCGCCGAGCCGGCGGCGGCACTCGGTTTGCAACGCCGCAGGCGGTGCTTTTTTTTGGGGGGGGGAGGCGGGTATGACCGATTTCCTCTGAGCCTCTCAGTCCGCCGCGCCCCGCGCCAGCGCGCGCTCGCGGCTGGCCTGCAGCGCCATCGGGTCGTCGGCCTTCTGCGTCGGCCAGCCGGCCAGGTGCTGCTCGGTCAGGTGGGTAAGGGCATGCAGCCAGTCCGGGCTGTCGTTGAGGCACCCGATGTATTCAAAGGCCTGTCCACCCGCGTGCAGGAAGGCCTCGCGCACTTCCTGGTTGATTTCTTCCAGCGTCTCGATGCAGTCGCTGGTGAAGCCGGGGCAGACCACGTCCACGCTCTTGACCCCTTTTTGCGCCATGGCGATCAGGGTCGGCTCGGTGTAGGGTTCCAGCCACTTGGCTTTGCCAAAGCGCGACTGGAAGGTCACGGTGTAGCGGTCCCGCTCGATGCCCAGCTTTTCGGCCAGCAGGCGTCCGGTCTTGTGGCATTCGCAGTGGTAGGGGTCGCCCAGGTGCAGGTTGCGCTCGGGCAGGCCGTGGAAGCTCATCACCAGGTGTTCCCCGCGCTCGTGGTGCAGCCAGTGGTGCTGCACCCGCTGCGCCAGTGCGTCGATGTAGCCGGGGTCGTCGTGGTAGCGGTTGACGAAGCGCAATTCCGGCAGGTGGCGCGTTTTCAGGCCCCAGTGCGCCACCGCGTCGAACACGCTGGCGGTGGTGGTGGCGCTGTACTGCGGGTAGGCCGGCACGATCAGCACGCGGGTGGCGCCCTGCGCCCGCAGCTCGTCGAGCACGCTCGGGATGGACGGATTCCCGTAACGCATGGCGTAGCGCACCGTCACCTGGTGGCCGCGCTCGCTCAGCTGCCCTTGCAGCAGCTGGGCCTGCTGGTCGGTCCACACCTTCAGCGGTGAGCCCTCGGGCGTCCACACCGTGGCGTATTTGGCGGCCGACTTGGCCGGCCGCACCCGCAGGATGATGCCGTGCAGGATCAGCCACCAGACGGGTTTGGGAATTTCGACCACCCGGTGGTCGCCCAGGAATTCGGCCAGGTAGCGGCGCAGCGCGGGCGCGGTGGGTTCGTCGGGCGTGCCCAGGTTGGCGAGCACGATGGCCGTGCGCGGGGCCTGGCCATGGGAGAAAGCGGGTTCGGTTTTAAAAGCCATGCGCTATTCTCCCGCAGCCATGAATGACCCTGCCCCAGCCGTTCTCGATCCCGCGCGTGTGAAGGCCCTGAGCCTGGACCTGGACGACACGCTGTGGCCGATCTGGCCCACCATCGCCCGCGCCGAACAGGCGCTGGCCGACTGGCTGGCGCAGCACGCACCGGCCACGGCGGCCCTGGGCGCCGACCGCCAGACGCTGCGCGCGGTGCGCGAGCAGGTGGGGCGCGAGCGGCCCGACCTGGCGCACGACCTGAGCGCGCTGCGGCGCGAGTCCATCCGCGGCCTGCTGCGGCGCGCGGGCGACGACCCGGCCCTGGCCGAGCCGGCCTTCGAGGTGTTTTTTGCCGAACGCCAGCGCGTCGAGCTGTTCGAGGACGCCTTGCCCGCGCTGGAGCGCCTGAGCGCCCGCTACCCGCTGGTGGCCCTGTCCAACGGCAATGCGGACGTGCACCGGGTGGGCATTGGCGCGCACTTCACCGCCGCCATCAGCGCCCGCGAGTTCGGCGTCGGCAAGCCGGACCCGCGCATTTTTCACGCTGCGGCGCTGGCGGCGGGTGTGGCCCCTGGCGAGGTGTTGCACATCGGCGACGACGCGCACCTGGACGGCGTGGGTGCGCTCAACGCCGGCCTGCAGATGGCGTGGGTGAACCGCCAGGGTCACCCATGGGACCATGCGCCGCTGCAACCGCACATCACACTCTGCGACCTGCGCGTGCTCTGCGACGCGCTGCTTTGATCCACCCCCCCACCGAGACCACCCATGAGCCTGACCATTCACGGCATTGCCGCTTCCCGTGCCATCCGCCCGCTGTGGGCCGCCACCGAGCTGGGCCTGACGTTCACCCATGTGCCCACGCCGTACGCCGGTGGCGCCACGCGCACCGCCGAGTTCCTGGCCCTCAACCCCAACGGCCACATCCCGGTGGTGGTGGACGCGCGGCCCGAGGGCGAGGTCGCGGTCTGGGAAAGCATGGCTTGCGCGCTCTACATCGCCCGTCACCACGGCCCGGCCGATGGTCAGAGCATCACCCCCGCCACACCGGCCGAAGACGCCGACGCGCTGCGCTGGAGCTTCTGGGCGGTGACCGAGTGCGAAGCCGACGCCCTGACCGTGCTGATGCACCGCATGGCCATGCCGGCCGATCGCCGCAAGCCCGAACTGGCCGAGGCCGCCGAAAAGCGCCTGGCCACGCCGCTGCGCGTGCTGGAGCAGCACCTGGCGGCGCAGCAGGCCCGCGGGCAGACGCATCTGGCGGCCGAGCGCTTCACCATCGCCGACCTGTGCGTGGCCAGCGTGCTCAACTGGGCCCGCCCGGCCAAGGCGCTGATGGAGGCGCACCCGCTGGTGCACGACTGGATCGTGCGCTGCATGGCGCGGCCCGCGCAGCACGCGGCCAAGGCACTGGGCAGCTGATCGACTGCCTCAGTCCCGCGGGTGCCGCCGCCGCGGGCTGGCTGCGGCCTGCTGGCAGGCCTCGCGGTAGGCACGCAGGCTGCGCTCGCAGCGGCCGAGCAGGCTCTCGGGCGGGTAGGGCGCGGCGGGGGCATGGGGCGCGTCCATGCCGGTGACCAGCCCGGTGAGCAGGGCCAGGCCCTCGCCCACGTGGGCCGCGGTGTGGATGTGGAAGCGCCCCGCGGCCACCGCCTCGACCACCGCGCGGTCGAGCATCAGGTGGCGCAGGTTGCGCTGCGGCAGCAGCACCCCTTGCTCGCCGCTCAGGCCGGCGGCTTCGCAGACGCGGAACCAGCCCTCGATCTTCTCGTTGATGCCGCCCACCGGCAGCACCTCACCGTGCTGGTTGAGTGCGCCGGTCACCGCGATGCCCTGGCGCAGCGGCACGCCCGCGAGCGAGGACAGCAGTGCGAACAGTTCGGCGCACGAGGCGGAGTCGCCCTCGACGCCGTGGTATTCCTGCTCGAAGACGATGGACGCGTTGAGCGCCAGCGGCGTGAGGTGGCCGAACAGGCCGGTCAGGTAGCTGTGCAGGATGAGCACGCCCTTGTCGTGGATGGGGCCTGACATCTCCACCTCGCGCTCGATGTTCAGCAGCCCCTTGGTGCCGGCGTGGGTGCGTGCGCTCACCCGCACTGGCAGGCCGAAGCGCCAGTCGCCCAGGTCGATCTGCGTCAGGCCGTTGATCTGGCCGATGCGCTCGCCGCCGAGGCTGATCAGCCGCTCACCCTCGGCGATGGATTCGCGCAGGCGCTGCTCCGGGTAGTCGTGGCGCAGGCGCTGCGCATCGAGCGCGGCGTCCACGTCTGGCGCTTCTACCCGGTTGCCCTGGCGCGCGCGGCAGAAGGTGGCGCTTTCGGCCACCAGGGCCTCGGTGCGGGCGAAGATGGCGCTCTGCCGGGTCTGGTCGTCCACCTGGCGGTGCGCGTCTTCCAGCAGGCGGGCCACGGCCGCGGCGCTGAAGTGTGGCAGCCCCAGGCGGCGGCAGGTGTGGGCCACGAACACGCCGCAGGCCTTGCGGGTCTCCGCCGTGGCCGGGAAGCTCTCGGCAAAGTCGACCTTCACCCGGAAGTGCCGCGCGAACTCGGGGTCGGCCTCCTGCAGCGCGTAGTACTCGTCGATCGAGCCGATGAGGATGATCTTGGTCTCCACGTCCACCGCCTCGGGCTGCAGCGACACCGCCGCCATCGGCATGAGCGAGCTGCCCGGCTCCTCGATCTGCACCCGGCCCGAGCGCATGAAGCGGCGCAGCTTTTCCCACACCTGTTCGTCGGCGACCAGATCGCGCAGGTGCAGCAGCAGGAAGCCGCCGTGCGCGCGCAGCAGGCTGCCGGCGCGCACGCGTGAGAAGTCGGTCATCATCACGTCTTCTTCGGCCTGGTACTCGATGCGACCGAACAGGTGGTGCAGCACTGGGTTGTCGTCGACGATCACCGGCGCCCCCTCGCGCCCGGCGTTGTCCACCACCAGGTTGACGCGGTAGCCCAGCAGCAGCTGCGCCAGCGCTTCCTGGCGCACTTCGTCGTCGCTGTCCTGCGGGATGAACAGTTCGATGTGTTCAAGCACGTCGTGCGCCACCTGGTCGAGGTAGTGGCCCAGCTTCACCGAGTCCTTGATCTGCTTCTTGAGCTGGAGGCGGATGTCCTGCAACTCGTGCTCCAGCAGCGGCTTGACCACCTGCCGCCGCAGCGAAGCCAGGCCCTCGTTCATCACCCGCAGCATCGGCCGCGTCTTGTCCAGAAAGCGCCCGATCTCCTCGCGCAGTTCCTGTTCGGCACGGTCGATCTCGGCCCGCCGCTCCTTGCTCAGCGCGCGCGCCTCGGCTTCGGTCAGGGCATTGCCGCCGTCGCCGGCGAGGGTGAACACCAGGTGGCCGGATTCGCGGTAGAGGTTGAAGCTGCGGGCCGAGGCAAACGCGTCCAGTTCAGCATAGGCTTTGGCTTCCTCGTTTCGGTAGGCGCTCTGGATGCGTTCGCTCTCGGCCTTGAAGTCTTCACTGGCCAGGCGCAGCGGGATTTCGGTCTGCACGAAACGCACCAGCTGCGCCATGAGCGCGCGCAGCTCGCGGCCCTGGCCGGCCGGCATGCGCAGGGCGCGTGGCCGCTCGGGGGCGTCGAAATTGTGCAGGTAGCACAGGTCGGGCGGCACCGGCCGCTCGGCCGCCACCGCCTGCGCCAGCTGGCGCAGCAGCGAGGCGCGGCCGCAGCCCACCTCGCCGAGCACGAACAGGTGGTAATCGGGCTGGTCCATGGCCAGGCCAAAGCGCGCGGCCTTCTCGGCGCGCTCCTGGCCGATCCAGGGCAGGGGCTGGCCCAGCAGCTCTTCGGTGTCGGCAAAACCCAGCGTGGCCGGGTCGAGGGTCAGGCGCAACTGGTCGGGGGTCAGGCGGCGGGTCTGCATGATCGTGTGGGTGGGCGTTGGGGGCGGCGGCCATCATGCGCGCGAGCGGCGCCCGGGTGCAAGCACCGACGTCCAACCGACGTCCAACCGGTGGCGCCGGGCCGGGCGGGTTGCGCGCCCTCAGGCGTTGGCCGCGGCGATGCCGCTGCGCACCGCACCTTCGAGCGTGGCGGGGTAGGGGCCTTCGACATAGTCGCCCGCGGCCCACAGCGCGGGCGCGATGGCCGCTGGCGGCCGCAGCAGGCCCGGTGTGCAGGCAAAGGTGGCGCGGCGCTCGATCACCGTCTGGATCGGGCGCAGCCGCCGCAGCCCCAGCTGTTCGCTGGCCTGCAGCAGCACCGCGGCCTGCAGGGCTTCGCGGTCACCGCTGGCCGCGCTGACCACAAAGGCCAGCACCCCTTGTGCATCCGCGTCCTGCGGGCGCAGCTGTCCGCGGTCGAACACGAACTGTGCCGGTGCGCCCGGGCCGCTGGGCAGGGCCAGCATGGGCGCGCGCAGCGACTGGTCAGGCGCGAGCGCATACACGGTGGCAATCGCCGTGTGCGCCAGCGCGGCCGCCCTGCGCGCCCAGCCGCCCAGGGCAGCGGCCACGTCGTCCTGGGCCGACTCGCGGGCCAGCGCCGCCGCCTGGGCCATGGCCTGTGCGGCAGTGCCCACCGGCGTGGCCCAGATGACGCGGTCAAAAGCGGCTTCGAACGCCTGGCCGTCGTGCACCCCCAGCAGCCGCCAGCCGGCGCCGCGCCGCTGCAGTGCCGCCACCCGCGCACCCCGGTGGATGCGCACACGCCCGGCGTGCCGGGCCAGCAGCCAGCGCGCCGCGGGCTGTGGCATCAGGTCCGACAGGTCGGTGCGGGGCAGCAGCAGGTGCGCCGGTCCCAGGCCCGCATGGCCCTGGCCGAACAGCGCGTCGCGCATGACATTCAGGAACACCTGCGCACTGGCCTGCTCGCCGGGGATGTTGAGGGCCGAGACACACAGCGGTTCGATCAGCCCGTCGACCACGGGGGGCGGCAGGTCCTGGCAGAGCTGCGCCACGGTCAGACCCGGCGGACAGGCAAAGCCCTGCAGGCGCCAGCGCAGCGTGGAGCGCAACAGCGCCAGGCGGTCACCCCAGGTCCAGCCGCGCGCGGTGGCGATGGCGGCCAGCGCATCCAGCGGCGGGCGCCAGCCGGCCGCCCAGGCCGGCGTCTGCAGCCCGCTGCCGTCGGGCAGCGGCAGACCCAGCGGCAGCTGCAGCAGGGTCTGCTGCAGGTCCACACCCACGGTCTGCATCAGCGTCAGCGTCTCGCGGTAGGCGCCAATCAGGATGTGCTGGCCGTTGTCCAGCGTCAGGCTGCGGCCGTCGGGCAGGGCGATGGGCAAGGCCCGGGCGCGGCCACCGAGCACACGGCTGGCCTCGAACACCGTCACCTCGGCGCCCCGTTCGGCCGCGGTCACGGCCGCCGCCATGCCGGCCCAGCCGGCGCCCACGACGGCCAATCTCATCGAACGTGGCCCCCTTGCGCTCCATCGCCTGCGGCGCTGTTTCGCGGCTCCGCCGCTGACGCGGGGCGCTGCCCCCCGAGGGGGCTGATCCGCCTTGGGGCGGCCCGGCGGCTAGAGCAGGCCCCCACGCTCCGCCGCTGCGCGGGTCGCTGCCCCCCGAGGGGGCTGATCCGCCTTGGGGCGGCCCGGCGGCTAGAGCAGGCCCCCACGCTCCGCCGCTGCGCGGGTCGCTGCCCCCCGAGGGGGCTGATCCGCCTTGGGGCGGCCCGGCGGCGGATCGCTCGGCCCCCACGCTCCGCCGCTGCGCGGGTCGCTGCCCCCCGAGGGGACTGTTTCGCCTTGGGGCGGCCCGGCGGCGAAACTTCGCCCCCACGCTCCGCCGCTGCGCGGGTCGCTGCCCCCCGAGGGGACTGTTTCGCCTTGGGGCGGCCCGGCGGCGAAACGCTGTTCACAGCAGGCCCAGCGCCTGGACTTTCCAGGCCAGCCAGAATTTGCGCAGCGGTGTCAGGCTCACCCGCCGGGTGAGCACCAGCAGCGGGTCAGCGGCGATCTCGCGCAGCAGGGTGCGGTAGATGCTGGCCATCATCAGGCCGGGTTTCTGCGCGCGGCGGTCGGCGGTGGGCAGCAGGGCCAGGGCTTCGTCGTACAGCGCCAGCGCCCGTTCGCACTGAAACTGCATCAGCGCCAGAAAGCGGCGCTCGAAATCGGCCCGGTCCAGCCCGGGTATGTTGCCGCGCTTGATCAGTTCGTGCGCTTTCACGTCGAAGCGCTGCAGCTCGTTGACCGGCAGGTAGATGCGGCCGCGGGCGGCGTCTTCGCCCACGTCGCGCACGATGTTGGTCAGCTGGAAGGCCAGGCCCAGGCGGTGCGCGTAGTCGGTGGTGCGCGGGTCGGTCTGGCCGAAGATGTTGGCGGCCACCTCGCCCACCACCCCGGCCACCAGGTGGCAGTACTGGCGCAGGTTGGCGAAGTCGAGGTAGCGGTTCTGGTCCAGGTCCATCTGGCAGCCGTCGATGACCGCCAGCAGGTGGCGGGCCTCGATGCCATACGCGCCGGCATGCGGCATGAGGGCCTGCAGCGCCGGGTGTTCCGGCCGGTTGGCAAAGGCTTCGGCCACGGCCTGTCGCCACCAGCCGAGCTTGGCCTGGGCGACGCCCGGGTCCTGCACCTCGTCGACCACGTCGTCCACCTCGCGGCAGAAGGCATAGAAAGCGGTGATGGCCGCCCGCCGCGGCGGCGGCAGGAACAGGAAGGCGTAATAAAAGCTGCTGCCGGAGGCTGCGGCCTTTTGCTGGGCGTAGTCTTGTGGCGTCATGGATGGGGCGTGGGAGCCCGAGTGTAAACAGGCGGGTGCCCCTGTCTGAATGGCAGGGCCATGCTGCGCAACCCGGCTGCGGGCTGGCCCGTTGCCGGCGGGGCGCCAGGTCAGCGTGCGGGGCGCCAGGTCAGCGTGCGCCAGAGCAGTCGCGGCAGGTCGATGCGGGTCAGGGTGGGGCGGTGCTGCCAGCTGCGGTGCCCGGTGGCCGCGATCTTGTCGAGGATGCACAGCCCGCCCTGCACCACCAGCCGCAGTTCCCAGCCAGCCCGGCCGGGGATGCGCAGCGCCAGCGGTGCACCGCGCTGCAGGCGTTGGCGCGCCTGCGCGCACAGTTCGCTGACCAGGGCCTGGGCGCGGCGCTGTGCAGCAGGGTCGGTGGTTGCGCGTGCGCCTGCGGCCAGGTCGCCGGGGAGCAGGCGGTGGCGGGCCAGGGCGTCGGCGGGCAGGTAGCAGCGCTGGCGGGGCAGGTCTTCGCCGATGTCTTGCCAGAAGTTGATGAGCTGCAGTGCGCTGCAAATGTCGTCGCTTTGTGTCAGGGCGCGTTCGTCGTCCACGCCATACAGGTGCAGCAGCAGGCGACCGATCGGGTTGGCCGAGAGTCGGCAGTAGGCCAGCAGCTCGGCGTGGTCGGCGTACACATGGCCACTGGCCGTGTGGCGCACATCCTGCTCGAAAGCGCTGATCAGGTCGTGCAGCAGGGCGCCCGGCAGGGCGTGCCGCTGCACCGCAGCGCCCAGCGGCCCAAACACCGCCGGCCAGGGGCCGGTGTCTGTTGCATCGCCGGCCAGGCAGCGCACCAAGGCTTGCCGGTACGCCGCCAGGTGCTCCAGGCGCGCCGGTGGCGATCGCTCGCCTTCATCGGCCAGGTCGTCGGCGGTGCGGGCAAATCGGTACAGCGCTGTCACGGCCGGGCGCAGGGCCGGCGGACACAGCCAGGAGGCCACCGGGAAGTTTTCGTAATGGCCCACCGTGGCATTGAGAGCGCCAACCGGCTTTTCACAGGCGGAATGGTTCATGGGGCGATCAGCGGTGGACGGCGCCACCCGTGCCCGGTGGGGTGTGGCGTTTGGCTGGGTAACGGGCAACACGCCGGGCCGGCCATCGGCTTGCTGCGCCGCCGCGCTCCCAGGCCCGGCAGCGCCGGGGTGTGCGTCCGCACCATGCCCCAGCATCCGCCAGTGGTGGCGCGAGCCGGCCCCCGTTGATGGCCCACTAAAATCCCGGTCACTAACCAATCGGTCATTAATTCTCTCTGCTGGCACTCGTAGTGGTTGGGCGGCTGCCGTGGGTTTGTCGTCTGCCCGAGGTCCCGGTCGACGGGCCGATTGTGCGTTTCCTTCCCCTTGTTTGCGGTCACCGAACCGCCTTTGCCATGAAAACCGCTGCCCTGCGAACCCTGTTGTTGCCCTCTGCGTGTTTGGTCATGGCGGTGTCGCTGGCCGCCTGCTCGCCGCCCCCACCGCCGCCCGAGCCGGTGCGTGCGGTCAAGCTGCTCACCGTGCAAGCGCGTGCCGTGGCGGTGCAGCAGGAATATGCGGGCGAGGTGCGCGCGCGTGTCGAGTCCAGGCTGGGCTTTCGGGTGGGCGGCAAGCTGCTCAGCCGACCGGCCGAGCTGGGTCAGGCGGTACAGGCCGGGCAGTTGCTGGCGCAGCTGGACGCGACCGATCTGACCCTGGTCAGCCAGGCTGCGCAGGCGCAGGTGAACGCCGCGCAGACCCAGCGCGATCTGGCGGCCGCTGACGCCAAGCGCTTTGCCGACTTGCGGGCGCAGGGTTTCATCAGCCAGGCCGAACTGGACCGCCGGCAGGCGGCGCTGGACGCTGCCGAGGCCGGCCTGCGCCAGGTCCGCGCGCAGGCCACGGTGCAAGGCAATCAGGCCGCTTATGCACGCCTGCTGGCCGATGCGCCCGGCGTGGTGGTGGCGGTAGAGGCCGAGGTGGGGCAGGTGGTGGCGGCGGGAGCGCCGGTGGTGCGCGTGGCCCGCGATGGCGCGCGCGACGTGGTGTTCAACATACCGGAAGATCGTCTGGCCAGCGTACCGCCCGGCACCCGCGCGCAGGTGCGCCTGTGGTCTGCAGGGCAGGGCGGCCCCCTGGCCGCTGCGGTGGCCGGGGTGGTGCGCGAAGTGGCCGCCAGTGCCGACCCGATCACCCGCACTTATCAGGTCAAGCTCGGTTTGCCGGCGGATGCCCGCTGGCCCTTGGGCGCAACGGCCTATGCGTCACTGGCCAGCGGTGGCGGCGCATCGGCCATGGCCCTGCCCACCAGCGCGTTGATGCGCGCCCCCGACGGCGGTACCGCCGTGTGGGTGTTCGATCCGGCCAGAAGCACGGTGCAGCCGCGCACGGTGCAACTGGCGGGCGCCGACGGCGATGCCATGCTGGTGGCCTCGGGCCTGCGGCCGGGCGAGGAGGTGGTGGCGACTGGCGTTCACGTGCTAGCAGCCGGCCAGAAGGTCACACGGTTTGCCGCGTCGACCGTGCGCAACTGAGGTCGCCCGATGAATGCAAACGACACCCAAGCCCGCTCAACGGCTCATGGCCCGTCCTGGATCGAGCGGCTGAATCTGTCGCAATGGGCGCTGGACCATGCGGCCTTCACCCGCTACCTGATGGTGGTGCTGATGGTGCTGGGCGTGGCCGCCTATTTCCAGCTGGGCCAGGACGAAGACCCGCCGTTCACCTTTCGTGCCATGGTGGTGCGGGCCTACTGGCCCGGTGCCACCGCGCAGCAAATGGCCGAACAGGTGACCGAGCGGATCGAGAAAACCCTGCAGGAAGTGCCCTATGCGGACAAGATCCGCAGCTACTCCAAGCCCGGTGAGACGCTGATCATTTTCCAGCTCGAGGACGCCTCCCGGCCGGAAGAGGTGCCGCAAGCCTGGTACACCGTGCGCAAAAAGATCGCCGATCAGCGCGGGTCTTTGCCGCAAGGGGTCATCGGCCCGTTCTTCAACGACGAATTTGGCGATGTGTTCGGCGTCATCTACGCGCTGCAGGGCGATGGCTTTACCCCCGCCGAGCGGCGGGAGGTGGCCGATGAAGTTCGCCAGCGCCTGCTGCGCGTGCCCGATGTGAGCAAGGTCGAGCTCTTTGGCAGCCAGGACGAAAAGCTCTACGTCGAGGTGTCACACAAGCGGCTGGCCACCCTGGGGCTGGACCTGTCGCAGGTGCTGGCGGCGCTGGGCCAGCAGAACGCCCTGGAGTCGGCCGGTGCGGTTCAGACCCCCCAGGACGTGGTGCAGGTGCGGGTGACCGGGCCGTTCCGGTCGTTGGAAGACCTGCGCGCGATGCCGATCCGTGCCATCAACGGCAAACAGCTGCGGCTGGGTGACATTGCCAACATTTCGCTGGGCTATGCCGATCCGGCGCAGCCCAAGGTTCGCCACAACGGGCAAGACAGCATTGCGCTGGGCATTTCCATGGCCAAGGGGGGCGACATCATCGCGCTGGGCAAGGCGCTCAAGGTGGCGGTGACGCAGATAGAGCCCACCTTGCCCGCCGGTATGCAATTGGTGCAGGTGCAGGACCAGCCGGCTGCGGTCAGCCGCTCGGTGAGCGAGTTCGTCAAGGTGCTGATCGAGGCGGTGGTGATCGTGCTGGCGGTCAGCTTCCTCGCGCTGGGCCTGCACCGGCGCGAAGGGGGCACCGGCCTGCGCCGCTACACGCTGGATGTGCGCCCCGGTCTGGTGGTGTTCATCACCATCCCGTTGGTGCTGGCGATCACTTTTCTCGTCATGCACTACTGGGGCATCGGCTTGCACAAGATTTCCCTGGGCTCGCTGATCATTGCTTTGGGCCTGCTGGTGGACGACGCGATCATTGCGGTGGAAATGATGGTGCGCAAGCTGGAGGAGGGCTATTCCATGGTGCGCGCGGCCACCTTCACCTGGGAAGCCACGGCCATGCCCATGCTCACCGGCACCCTGATCACCGCAGCGGGTTTTTTGCCCATCGGTCTGGCCCGCTCCACAGTGGGTGAATACACCTTCGCGATCTTCGGCGTCACCGCCGCGGCGCTGCTCATCTCCTGGGTGGTGGCGGTGATGTTTGTGCCCTATCTCGGGGTCACGCTGTTGAAAGTCAAACCCCATGTAGGCCCGGTGGCGGAGGTGTTTGATGGCCCCTTCTATACCCGCTTTCGGGCGCTGGTCAACGGCTGCGTTCGCCACCGCTGGTTGACCATTGGTCTGACGGTGGCCACTTTTGTGCTCGGCCTGGCCGGCATGGCCAAGGTGCAGCAGCAGTTCTTCCCCGATTCCAGCCGGCCCGAGATGTTGGTCGACCTCTGGTTGCCCGAAGGCACCAGCATGGTGGCCAATGACGAGGTGACCCGCCGCGTCGAGCAGCGTCTGGCCCAAGAGGCGGGCGTGCGCAGCGTCACCGCCTGGGTGGGTTCGGGTGTGCCCCGTTTTTACCTGCCGATTGACCAGATCTTTCCGCAGTCCAACGTCTCGCAGCTGATCCTGCTGCCGCAAGACCTGCCCACGCGCGAGCGTTTGCGCCGGCAATTGCCACAAATCCTGGCCAGCGAGTTCCCGGAGGTCAGGGGCCGGGTGAAGCTGCTGCCCAACGGGCCGCCCGTGCCGTATCCGGTGCAATTTCGCATCGTCGGCCCCGATCCGGCGGCGTTGCGCAGTCTGGCCGATGAGGCCAAGCTGATCCTGCGCCAGAGCCCGAACATGCGCGGCGTCAACGACAACTGGAACGAGTCGGTCAAGGCCTTGCGCCTGGAGGTGGACCAATCCAAGGCCCGCGCCCTGGGTGTTTCCAGCCAGTCCATTGCGCAGGCCGCGCGCACCCTGCTGGTGGGCAGCACCGTGGGCCAGTACCGCGATGGTGACCAGCTGATCGACATTGTGCTGCGCCAGCCGCTGGACGAACGCGATGCGCTCAGCAGTCTGGCCCATGCCAACCTGCCGACGGCCAGCGGTCAGAGCATTCCGCTGTTGCAGATCGCACGCCCGGTGTTTGGCTGGGAGCCCGGGGTGATGTGGCGTGAAAACCGCGAGTACGCCATCACCGTGCAGGGCGATGTGGTCGAGGGCCTGCAGGGGGCGACGGTGACCCAGCAGCTGTTGCCCGAGCTGCGCGCGGCCGAACGCCGCTGGCGCGAGCAGGGCCTGGGGGGCTACCGGGTCGAGGTGGCTGGCGCGGTGGAGGAGAGCAGCAAGGGGTCCACCTCCATCGCGGTGGGCATGCCGGTGATGCTGTTCATCGTTTTCACCCTGCTCATGCTGCAGTTGCAAAGCTTCAGCCGGGCGTTGCTGGTCTTTCTGACCGGTCCGCTGGGCATGGCCGGTGTGGCGGCGGCGTTGCTCGCGCTCAACCGGCCATTCGGCTTTGTCGCTTTGCTGGGGGTGATCGCCCTGATGGGGATGATCCAGCGCAACTCGGTGATCCTGATCGACCAGATCGAGCAGGACCGCGCCCGCGGCGTGCCCGCCTGGGATGCCATTGTGGAGGCTGCCGTGCGGCGCATGCGGCCCATTGTGCTCACCGCTGCGGCAGCGGTGCTGGCCATGATTCCCCTCTCGCGCAGCGTCTTCTGGGGGCCGATGGCGGTCGCCATCATGGGGGGGTTGGTGGTGGCCACTGTTCTGACCCTGCTGGCCCTGCCCGCCATGTATGCGGCCTGGTTCCGGGTCAGGCGCTGATGCGCGAGCGTGCGTGCATGAGCGTGCGTTGCCAGCCGCTACAATAGAAGGTTGCTGTCAGCAGGCAACGCGGCCTGCCGAGTTTGGCGCGCGGGTGGCGAAATTGGTAGACGCACCAGGTTTAGGTCCTGACGCCAGCAATGGTGTGGGGGTTCGAGTCCCCCCCCGCGCACCACCTCATTGACGACCCGATTCTTCCGGCTGACCTGCCAGGTCGGCCGTTTCCCCTGAATGGAGATACACATGACCGTGACCGTTGAAACCCTGGAGAAGCTCGAGCGCAAGATCACGCTGACGCTGCCTGTCGAAGCGATCCAGAACGAAGTGACCCGGCGCCTGAAAGATGTGGCGCGCAAGGTCAAGATGGACGGTTTCCGTCCGGGCAAGGTGCCGATGAATGTCGTTGCCCAGCAGTACGGCTATTCGGTGCAGTACGAGGTGATGCAGGACAAGGTCAGCGAGGCCTTCTCCCAGGCAGCCAACGAAGCCAGGCTGCGCGTTGCCGGTCAGCCCCGCATCACCGAAAAGGAAGGTGCCCCAGAGGGTCAGCTGACTTTTGATGCCGTGTTCGAGGTCTACCCCGAAGTCAAGATTGGCGACCTGAGCGCCGTGGAGATCGAAAAGGTCTCCACCGACGTGACCGAGGCGGCCATTGACCGCACCCTGGACATCTTGCGCAAGCAGCGCCGCACCTTCGCCCAGCGCGCCGCCGAGCAGGCCGCCGTCGACACCGATCGCGTGACCATCGACTTCGCCGGCAAGATCGACGGCGAGCCCTTTGAAGGCGGCAAGGCCGAGGGCTTCCAGTTCATCGTCGGCGACGGCCAGATGCTCAAGGAATTCGAAGACGCCGTGCGCGGCATGAAGACCGGAGAGAGCAAAACCTTCCCGCTGGCCTTCCCGGCCGACTACCACGGCAAGGACGTGGCCGGCAAGACGGCCGATTTCCTGGTCACCGTCACCAAGATCGAAGCAGCTCATCTGCCCGAAGTGGACGAGGCTTTCGCCAAGTCCCTGGGCATTGCCGATGGCACGGTCGAAGCCCTGCGCGCCGACATCCAGAAGAATCTGGCCCGTGAAGTTCGGCATCGCGTTTTGGCGCGCAACAAGCAGGCCGCCATGGACGCCCTGGCCGCCGCGTCGGAGCTGGATCTGCCCAAGTCGGTGGTGCAGGCCGAGCTGGACCGACTGGTCGAAGGCGCCCGTGCCGACCTCAAGCAGCGCGGCATCAAGGACGCCGACAAGGCCCCCATTCCCGAAGACCTGTTCCGCACCCAGGCCGAGCGCCGTGTGCGCCTGGGTCTGGTGGTGGCTGAGTTGGTGCGCGCCCAGCAATTGCAGGCCACACCGCAGCAGATTCAGTCGCACATTGAAGACTTGGCCGCTTCCTACGAGCGTCCTGAGGATGTGGTGCGCTGGTACCAGAGTGACAACCGCCGCATGGCAGAAGTCGAGGCGGTGGTGATTGAAAGCAACGTGACCGATTACGTGCTGTCGCAAGCCAGAGTGGTCGAAAAAGCGGTGGCGTTTGACGAGCTGATGGGCCAAGCCTGACCGGTCTGCGCCTCGACAGGGTCGACAGGGCGGAGCGATCCGCCCTTTTTTGTCGGTGTCACGGCCAGTGCTGACGCGATGCCCGTGCCCGGCCAGCGGGTTCGGTGGGTTGGTTAAAGTAAGACATCCGAACACGTCACCATATGGAGATACAAGCAATGAGCGCAATGGACATTCAGGGTTTGGGCATGGTGCCCATGGTGATCGAGCAGTCGGGCCGTGGCGAGCGCGCCTACGACATCTATTCGCGCCTGCTCAAGGAGCGGGTGATCTTCCTGGTCGGCCCGGTCAACGACCAGTCGGCCAACCTGGTGGTGGCCCAGCTGCTGTTTCTGGAGAGTGAGAACCCGGACAAGGACATCTCGTTCTACATCAACTCCCCGGGCGGCTCGGTCAGCGCCGGCATGGCGATCTTTGACACCATGAACTTCATCAAGCCCGACGTGTCGACCCTGTGCATCGGCATGGCTGCCAGCATGGGCGCCTTCTTGCTGGCCGCCGGTGCCAAGGGCAAGCGGTTTGCGCTGCCCAACAGCAAGGTCATGATCCATCAGCCGCTGGGCGGCACCCAGGGCCAGGCGACCGAAATCGAGATCCACGCCCGCGAAATCCTCAAGACCCGCGAGCAGCTCAACCGCATCCTGGCCGAGCGCACCGGACAGCCGCTGGAGAAGATCGAGCGCGACACCGAGCGCGATTACTACCTCAGCGCCGCTGAATCGGCCGAATATGGCCTGATCGACAAGGTCATCGACAAGCGTGCTGCCTGAACGGTCCAGCACCCCCTGTACCCAAGTCGCCATCGACAGCCCGAAGCGGCGTACCCGTCGGACGGGGCGGCCCGGGGCCTTGAACTATCATTGATTCCGACTTTCTGTTCACCGCTTCACCAGACTGCATTTCATGGCCGACAAGAAAGCTGCCTCAGGCGAAAAAGTGCTCTATTGCTCGTTTTGTGGCAAGAGCCAGCACGAGGTCAAGAAGCTGATCGCCGGTCCCTCGGTGTTCATCTGCGACGAGTGCATCGAACTGTGCAACGACATCATCCGCGACGAACTGCCGGGACTGGAGTCGGTCCAGCCGCAGGGTGACGAGCTGCCCACGCCAGCCCAGCTCAAGAGCAACCTGGACAACTATGTCATCGGTCAGGAAGCGGCCAAGCGCGCGCTCGCCGTGGCCGTCTATAACCATTACAAGCGCTTGCGCCACAAGCAGTCGGCCCGAAAAGATGACGTGGAACTGGCCAAGAGCAACATCCTGCTGATCGGACCCACCGGTTCGGGCAAGACCTTGCTGGCGCAGACCATGGCGCGCATGCTCAATGTGCCGTTCGTGATGGCCGACGCCACCACACTGACCGAGGCCGGCTATGTTGGCGAAGATGTGGAAAACATCGTCGCCAAGCTGCTGCAAAACTGCAGTTACGACATCGAACGCGCCCAGCAGGGCATTGTCTACATCGACGAAATCGACAAGATCACCCGCAAGGCCGACAACCCGTCCATCACCCGCGACGTGTCGGGCGAGGGTGTGCAGCAGGCGCTGCTCAAGCTGGTCGAAGGCACCATGGCCAGCGTGCCGCCGCAGGGCGGCCGCAAGCATCCCAACCAGGACTTCCTGCAGGTCGACACGACCAACATCCTGTTCATCTGCGGCGGCGCCTTCGCAGGCCTGGAGAAGATCATCGAGAACCGCACGGAGGCGTCCGGCATGGGTTTTGGTGCGGTGGTCAAGAGCAAGCAGCAGCGCAGCCTGACCGAGTCCTTCCGGGACATCGAGCCGGAAGACCTCATCAAGTTCGGCCTGATCCCCGAACTGGTCGGCCGTCTGCCGGTGATCGCCAGCCTGACGGAACTCAGCGAAGACGCGCTGGTCCAGATCCTGACCGAGCCCAAGAACGCGGTGGTCAAGCAGTTCTCGCAGCTGCTGGGCATGGAAGGTGTGGAGCTGGAAGTGCGCCCGCCCGCACTCAAGGCCATCGCCCGCAAGGCGCTGGCCCGCAAGACCGGCGCTCGCGGTCTGCGTTCGATACTGGAAAACGCGCTGATCGACACCATGTTCGACCTGCCAGGCATGAGCAATGTCGAGAAAGTGGTGGTGGATGAATCCACCATCGAAGAAAACAAGGCACCTCTGCTGGTGTTTCGCGAAGCGGCCAAACAGGCCTGATCGCGCATCCGTCGATGCCCCGGGCATTCGCTGCGCAGCCCGAAGGCCCGGCGTCCTGCCCTTTTTGTTGAGGTTCACACATGTCCGGACAAGTCTCCCTGCCCAGCATGCCGGTCGATCTGCCCCTGTTGCCCCTGCGCGATGTGGTGGTCTTCCCGCACATGGTCATCCCCCTGTTTGTGGGGCGTGCCAAGAGCATCAAGGCTCTGGAGGCCGCCATGGAGGCCGAGCGTCGCATCATGCTGGTGGCGCAAAAGGCCGCTGCCAAGGACGAGCCGTCGACCGACGACATGTTCGACATGGGGTGCGTGGCCACCATCCTGCAGATGCTCAAGCTGCCCGACGGCACGGTCAAGGTGCTGGTCGAGGGCGGGCAGCGTGCCAAGGTGCTGACCATTCGCGAGGGCGAGCACTATTTTGTGGCGCATGTGAACCCTGTCGATCCGGCCGCCGAGCGTGAGCAGGTGGCCAGCACAGAACTGGAGGCATTGCGCCGCGCCGTGATGCAACAGTTTGACCAGTACGTCAAACTCAACAAAAAAATCCCCTCCGAGATCCTGACGTCGATTGCCAGCATCGACGATGCCGGTCGCCTGGCCGACACCATCGCCGCGCATCTGCCGCTGAAGCTGGAGTCCAAACAGTTGGTGCTGGACCTTGACCAGGTCAACAAGCGGCTGGAAAACCTGTTTGAGCAACTTGAGCGCGAGGTCGATATCCTCAATGTGGACAAGCGCATCCGCGGGCGTGTCAAGCGCCAGATGGAGAAGAACCAGCGGGATTTCTACCTCAACGAGCAGGTCAAGGCCATTCAGAAAGAGCTGGGTGAGGGTGAAGAGGGCGCCGACCTGGAGGAGATCGACAAAAAGATCAAGGCGGCCAAGATGCCGGCCGAGGCGCGCAAGAAGGCTGAAGCCGAGTTCAAGAAGCTCAAACTGATGTCGCCCATGTCGGCCGAGGCCACCGTGGTGCGCAACTACATCGACGCGCTCGTGGGCCTGCCCTGGAGCAAGAAGACCAAGATCAAACACGATCTCTCGCACGCCGAAGACGTGCTCAATGCCGACCACCACGGTCTGGAGAAGGTCAAGGACCGCATCCTCGAATACCTTGCGGTGCAGCAGCGGGTGGACAAGGTCAAGGCGCCCATCCTCTGCCTGGTGGGCCCACCCGGCGTGGGCAAGACCTCGCTGGGGCAGTCGATTGCCAAGGCCACCGGGCGCAAGTATGTGCGCATGGCGCTGGGCGGCATGCGCGACGAGGCGGAAATTCGCGGTCACCGCCGCACCTACATCGGCGCCATGCCGGGCAAGGTGCTGCAAAGCCTCTCCAAAGTCGGTACGCGCAACCCGCTGTTCCTGCTCGACGAGATCGACAAGCTCGGCACCGACTTCCGCGGCGACCCGTCGTCGGCGCTGCTGGAAGTGCTGGACCCCGAACAGAACCACACCTTCGCCGACCACTATGTCGAGGTCGACTTCGACCTGTCGGACGTGATGTTCGTCGCCACCTCGAACTCGATGAACATCCCGCCGGCCCTGCTGGACCGGATGGAAGTCATCCGCCTCTCGGGCTACACCGAGGACGAAAAAACCAGCATTGCCGTGCGCTACCTGCTGCCCAAGCAGATCAAGAACAACGGCATCAAGGACGGCGAGATGGAGGTGACCGAAGCGGCGGTGCGCGACATCGTGCGCTACTACACCCGTGAAGCCGGTGTGCGCTCGCTCGAGCGCGAGTTGTCGAAGATCTGCCGCAAGGTGGTCAAGGGCCTGCTGCTCAAGCAGTACACGCCCAAGGTCGTGGTCAGTGACGAGAACCTCAGCGAGTTCCTGGGCGTGCGCAAGTACAGCTACGGCCGCGCCGAACAGCAGAACCAGGTCGGCCAGGTGGTCGGTTTGGCGTGGACCGAAGTCGGCGGTGACCTGCTCACCATCGAAGTGGCGATCATGCCCGGCAAGGGCGGCACCATCCGCACCGGCTCGCTCGGCGATGTGATGAAGGAGTCGGTCGAGGCTGCGCGCACCGTGGTGCGCAGCCGCGCCCGCTCCCTGGGCATCAAGGATGAGATGTTCGACAAGCGCGATATCCACATCCACGTGCCCGATGGCGCGACGCCGAAAGACGGGCCGAGCGCAGGCATCGCCATGACCACGGCCCTGGTGTCGTCGCTGACCGGTATTCCGGTGCGCGCTGATGTGGCCATGACCGGCGAGATCACCCTGCGCGGCGAGGTGACCGCGATCGGCGGCCTGAAGGAAAAGCTGCTGGCAGCCCTGCGTGGCGGCATCAAGACGGTCGTCATCCCGCAAGAAAACGTCAAGGACCTGGCCGATATTCCCGACAACGTCAAGCAGGGGATGGAGATCGTTCCGGTCAAGTGGATCGACCAGGTGCTGTCCATTGCGCTGGAACGCCAACCCGTTGCGCTGACCGACGAGGAAGTGGCCGCCCAGCTGGCCGCTGCGGCGTCGGCACCGGCTGCGCCACCCGAGGCGATGAAGCACTGATCAAAAAAATCGGTGCTACTTGAAAAGTCCGGATTTTTGTGGCTATAATTTGAGCTTCTGACGAACTTCACCAAACGTCAGAACGATGCGGGAATAGCTCAGTTGGTAGAGCGCAACCTTGCCAAGGTTGAGGTCGCGAGTTCGAACCTCGTTTCCCGCTCCAGTTTAAAAAAAGGGAAGCCCGGCTTCCCTTTTTTATCGGTTACAAGGGGCGTTTCGCTTTGATGTGGCCGGACCAGACAAGGCGCGATAGCAAAGCGGTTATGCAACGGATTGCAAATCCGTCTAGTCCGGTTCGACTCCGGATCGCGCCTCCAGTCACACTGGAGAGTTTTGCGGGAATAGCTCAGTTGGTAGAGCGCAACCTTGCCAAGGTTGAGGTCGCGAGTTCGAACCTCGTTTCCCGCTCCATACACTTTCAAACGGGAAGCACTGCTTCCCGTTTTTGTTTGTCTTTGATGGCACGCGAGACTGGGGCGGCGCCCCTCGGGCTGAACCTGCGACAATCCCCATCCTGCCTCGATGGTGAAATTGGTAGACACAGCGGACTTAAAATCCGCCGCTTTCCCGTGAGGGGGCGTACCGGTTCGATTCCGGTTCGAGGCACCAGCGCACGATTGCAACCGACACTGCAAAGGCAGTGTTCACAATCAGATCAAAGGCTGACCGAAACCTCTCGGTGCGTCTGATGAGCAGCAGACGCAACAGGCTGCCCGCCGCTGGACAGAAACGGTAGCGAGGTTTTCACGGTGGAAAAACCAAAGAATACCTCGGGGGGTTCCAAGGCCATCCGGCCCATGGTGAACGGCCATCAGGGCAGATGGCACCCCCTTACCCCCCACCGACCGAGCAGCGAATGAGTGCCCAGGCGTGGCGCACAGCCGGGCTGCTCAGACGGCCGGTACAGCCCACACCCGCTGCCCCCCAATGGCATGGAAGCACCGGCCGGGTGAAGCCGGCAGCGCGTGGCCGCCGGTGAAGGTGCCGAACGCGGGCAGGATGGCCTGGCCCGGTTCGCTGACGAAGCAGGGCAGGCGCAGCGCATCGCGGGCGGGTCCGCTCAGGTGGACCACCGGGTGCAAATGGCCCGCGAGCACGAAGTGTGTGGGGTGCGTCTGCGGATGGTGGCAGCAGGCAAACGGGCCGAGCAGCCAGGGCTCGTCCACCACGGCAATGCCGGCCTCGGGCGGCGGGTCGCCGGCGCGGTCGTCGTGGTTGCCGCGCACCAGGGTCATGGCCACACCTGGGTGCCGCGCGCGCCACGCGCTCAACGCTTGCAGCACCGATGGCGTGCGGCCTGTCGCGGCGTGCAGCAAGTCGCCCAGGAACAGCAGGCGCTGGGGCTGGTGTTGGGTGAGCAGTGCGTCCAGCCGCGCCAGGTTGTCGCGCGTGGTGCCGCCGGGCACGGGCTGGCCCAGCGCGCGGTAGCTGGCCGCCTTGCCCAGGTGCAGGTCGGCGATGAACAGGGTCTGACCCGCTGGCCACCAAAGCGCATGCGCGGGCAGCAGGTGCAGCACCTCGTCGGCCCAGTGAACGGTGGCATGGGGCGGCAAGGAATGGGTCATGTGGTCTGGCACCGGGCCGCTCCAACCCGCATCAGCCGCTGGACATGGCCAAGACCGGGGCTCTTGCGGGTCATGGGGCAGCGACCCGCGCAGCGGTGGCGCACGGGGACTCACGCATACGCGTACGAGCCGCCTTTTTCGAGCGCTCTTTTGTAGGCTGGGCGGGCGTGGATCTTTTTCAGCCAGGCCAGGGTGGCGGGGCGCGAAGGGCCCAGGCCAGCGCGCGCCACCGCAGCCTCAAGGGGAAAGCTCATCATGATGTCGGCCGCGGACATCTGCTGGCCGGCGAACCAGGGGCGTGAAGCCAGCACCTGCTCCACATAGTCCAGGTGCACGTCCACCATGGGCTGCACCTTCTTCACGGCGATGCCGCCGATGAGCGGCACCCGGCTCATGGCCAGCAGCAGCAGCAGGGTGGGCATGACCGAGCCTTCGGCATAGTGCATGAACTGGCGGTACTGCAACAGGCCCTCGCCGGGGTTGGGCGGCCCCAGCCGGCCGGTTTTGTCGACCAGGTATTCGCAGATGGCGCCGGTCTCCACCAGTTTGAGCGGGCCGTCTTCGAGCACCGGCGACTTGCCCAGCGGGTGCACCTTTTTCAGCTCGGGCGGCGCCAGCAAGGTGGCCTTGTCGCGCTGGTAGAAGCGGATCTCGTAGGGCAGCGCCAGCTCTTCGAGCATCCACAGCAGGCGCTGTGAGCGGGAGTTGTTCAGGTGGTGGACGATGAGGCTCATGGTGAGAACGGTTCTGTGCAGGCGCGGGTGGACCCGCATTGTGGCGGCTGTGACGGGCTTGCGCCCGCCTCAGCCGCCGCTGCGCAGCAGCATGGCCGGGCTCAGCCGCATCTGCGACAGGAGGTAGCGCGCGCCCAGCGCCATGCTCAGGCCGCTGACGCCGGCGGCGGTGAGCGCGCCGCTCCAGTACAGGCCGGCCGGGCTGATGCCCAGCCGCCACAGCAGCAGCCCGGTGGCCAGCGCGCTGCCGGCCAGCAGGGCGAAGCCGGCGGTCACGCTGGCCAGCAGCAGGTATTCCCACACCAGCATGCCGCGCAGCAGCGCGTGGCGCGCGCCCAGGGCGTGCATCACCGTCGCGTCGTAGACTTGGCGGCTGCGGCTGGCGGCCACCACGCTGGCCAGCACCAGCAGGCTGGCGGCCAGGCACACGCCGGCGATCACGCTCAGCCCGCCGCTGGCGCGGGCCATCAGAGCGCGGGTCTCGCGCAGCATGGACTCGGTGCGCGCGGTGGCGATGTTGGGCGCGACGGCGGCCAGGCGGTCCTGCGCGGCCAGCGTGTGCTCGGCCGGCATCCAGGCGGCGCCGACGTGGCGGGTGATGTAGGGGTCGAGCACGCCGTCGCTGAAGATGGCTTCGAGCCACAGGCGCGACTGCAGGCGCCGCTGGCTGTAGATCGCCGCCAGCTGCGCCTCCACCGGCTGGCCGAGGATCTCGAAGCGCAGGCGGTCGCCCACCTGCAGACCCAGCTCGTCGGCCTCGCGGTCTTCCATCGCCACCAGCGGCTCGCCGCGGTGATCGGCCGGCCACCAAGCGCCGCGGTCGATGATCACGTCGTCGAAGTTGCCGCTGCGGTCGCTGAGCTTGTGTTCGTCGCGCGATTCGCGGTCGCGTTCGCGGTCACCCCCCTCGCGCAGGGCCATGCCGTTGACCGCCACCAGCCGGCCCAGCACCAGCGGCGCGGTCTTCACGTCCTGCAGGCCGGGCGAGGCCTGCAGCGTCTGCCGCAGCAGCGGGATCTGCTCGGTCTGCACGTCGTGGAACACCAGGGCCGGCGCCTGCACCGGCACGGTGTCGTTCACGGTGCGCAGCAGGGTCGCCACCACCAGGGTGCAGGCCACCAGCAGCGTCAGCGCCGAGCCCAGCGACAGCAGCGCCGTGCGCAGCGGCGACTGCGGCTGTTGCAGCCCGGCCAGCGCCAGCTGCAGCGGCAGCGGCAGCGAGGCCCGGTGCTGCAGGCGCGCGGCCAGGCGGCGCAGGCCGCGCGTGGCCAGGTCCAGCACCGCCAGCACGGCGGCGGTGGCGGCGACGAAGGCCAGGCCGAAGCGCGGGTCCGGCAGCGTGGCCACCAGCAGCGCCAGCGTCAGCCCGGCGGCGGCCACCGTCGCCCGGCGCGCCCAGCGCGGCACGGTCAGCGTGGCGCCATCAGTGCCGCGGAACAGCACCGCCGGCGAGACCGACAGCGCCCGGCCGAGTGCCGGCAGCGAGAACGCCAGCGCGGTGAGCACGCCGAACCCCAGCGCCACCAGCGCCGGCTGCCACAGGCCGGCCAGCAGAAAGCGCAGCGGCAGACGCTCGGCCGCCAGCTGCGCGCCGCCCAGCGCCAGCAAGAGACCCAGCACCACCCCCGCCACGCTGGCCAGCAGGGCCAGCAGGCCGATCTGCAGCAGCACGAACGTGGCCAGGCGGCGGTCGCGCAGGCCCAGGGCGCGCAGCGTGGCCAGGTCGGTGAGCTTGCCCTGCAGATAGGCCTGCACGCTGTTGAACACGCCCAGACCGCCGATGAACAGCGCGGAAAAGCCGATCAGCAGCAGGCCCGAGCCGATCTGGCCCAGCACCTCGCTCATGCGGTCGCTGCGTTCGTCGAAGCTGCGCACCTCGGCGCCCAGCGCCGGGAAGGCGGCGAGCCAGGCGTCGCGCCAGGCCGGCGCCGGCTCGGCGGTGCGCACGCGGTAGCGGTATTCCACGCGGCTGAAGGGCTGCACCAGGCCGGTGGCCAGCAGGCCGCCCTCGGCCACCAGCACCGGCGCGGCGCCCCAGTCGGCGCGCAGGCTGCGGTCGGGCTGGCGCACGATGAGAGCGCGCACGGTCAACGGCAGGTCGCCGATGGTCACCGTGTCGCCCGGCTGCAGGCCCAGGCGGGTGGCCAGCGCGGCGTCGAGCGCGGCGCCCCAGCGGCCGTCGCGCAGCGCCAGGGTCTCGGCCAGCGTGCCGGCGGGCTGCAGCGCCACGGTGCCGTACAACGGGTAGGCGGCGTCGGCGCTCATCAGCTCGATCAGCTGCGTGCGGCCGGATTCGGTGCGCAGCATGGTGCGCAGCTCGATCACGCGCGAGACGCTGCCGCGCGCCTGCATCCAGGCCACGGTCTCGGGCGGCAGCGGCGCGGGCGATTCCACCTCGACGTCGCCGCCGAACAGCAGGCGGGCGTCGTGCTGCAGCGCGTCGGCCACCTGGCGATACAGGCCACCGCCGGCGGCCACCAGCGACACGCCCAGCACCAGGCAGGCGACGAAGATCCACAGCCGCCGGCCGCTGGCGCGCAGGTCGCGCCAGGCCAGGTCAAGCAGGAAGGGCATGCGGGGTCTCCGGCGGGCGGGGCATCAGCGCGTCGTGCGGGGTTTCGTGCAGCTGGCCGTCGTGCAGGCGCAGCACCCGGTCGCAGCGGGCGGCGAAGTCCAGGTCGTGGGTCACCAGCACCAGGGTCGTGCCCAGCTCGCGGTTGAGGCTGAACAGCAGCTCGCGCACCGATTCAGCGGTCTGGTCGTCCAGGTTGCCGGTGGGCTCGTCAGCCAGCAGCAGCTGCGGGCGGTGCACCAGGGCGCGGGCGATCGCCACGCGCTGCTGCTCGCCGCCCGAGAGTTGCGCCGGCCGGTGGTGCATGCGCTCGTCCAGGCCGACGCGGCGCAGCATCTCGGCGGCGGCCTCGCGCGCGCCGCTGGCGCCGGCCATCTGCAGCGGCAGCGCGGCGTTGTCCAGCGCGCTCAGGCTGGGCAACAGGTGGAAGCTCTGGAAGACGATGCCGATGCGCTCGCGCCGCAGGTCGGCCAGGCCGTCGCTGTCCAGGTGGGCCAGGTCGGTGCCGGCGATGCGGATGCGGCCGGCCGTCGGCCGCTCCAGGCCGCTGAGCAGCAGCAGCAGCGAGGTCTTGCCGGAGCCCGAGGGCCCGGCGATGGCCACGCGCGTGCCGGCGGCGATGCGCAGCTGCACGTCGCGCAGCACATGGACCTCGCGCGGGCCGAGGCGGTAGTGCATGCACAGGCCGTCGGCCTCGATCAGGTGGGGGCTGGTGTGGGGCATGGGCGGTGTGAGGGGCGGCGGGCGGTCAAGTTCCCGGGCGTGGGCGCCGCCGTTCAGCGCGGGCGCCGGGGCCGCTGCGGCCGGCGTTCGCGCGGGGCAGCCGGGGTGGCCTTGTCCGGGGCGCCCTCGCGCCCGAAGGCCAGCGATGCGCGCACCGCGTCGGCGTCTTGGCCCATGCCACCACCCGCGGCCTTCTCCAGCGGCGCCAGCATGCGTGCGATGCGGTCGGCCACGCTTTCGTTGCTCAGCCGCTCGCGCAGGCGCTCGACCATCAGCGGGAAGGCGAAGGGCGTGGCACGTTCCAGTGTCTTCAGGGCCAGCGTCTGCCGCGCCATGCGGTGCAGGGCTGTGCGCAGGCGGCCCACGTCCAGCTCCTGCGCCAGCAGCTCGGCCTCGGCCTGCTGCAGCAGGCGGTTGCCGGGGTCGTACTGGCGGAACACCTGCCAAAACAGGCTGCTGGAGGCCTGCAGCTGGCGGCTGCTGCGCTGCTCGCCCGGGTGACCCTGAAAAATCAGGCCCGAGACGCGGGCGATTTCGCGGAAACGCCGCTGCGCGAGTTCGCTGGCATTCAGGCTCTGCAGGACCTCCTGCAGCAGCGTGCCGTGGTCGGTCTGCTCTTGCAAGAGTGCCGGCAGCAGCGAAGGCCAGTCGATCTCGGTCGCGCTCAGCAGCTCAAAGCCGTAGTCGTTGACGGCGATGGAGAAGGTGTTGGGTGCGCGCTGCGCCACCCGCCAGGCGATCAGGTTGGCCAGGCCCAGGTGGGCATGGCGGCCGGCGAAGGGATACAGAAACAGATGCGTGCCCTCGCGTGAGCGCAGCACCTCGGCCAGCAGCGTGTCGGGCGAGGGCAGGGCCGACCATTGCGCCTGCAGTTCCAGCAAGGGCCGGGCGGCTTGCAACTCGGGCTCGCTGAAGTCACCGCCCTGCACCCGCGCCAGCTGTGCCACCACCGCGTCGGCCAGCGTGGTGGAGAGCGGCATCTTGCCGCCGTTCCAGCGCGGCACCGCGGGCTTGGGGCCGGTGGCTCGCTTGACCCAGGCGGTCATGTCGTGGATGCGCACCAGCTCCAGCAGGCGCCCGCCGAAGGTGAAGCAGTCGCCGGGTTTCAGGCGCGCGGCAAAGCTCTCTTCCACATGGCCGATCTTGTTGCCGCCCACGAACTGCACCGCCATGCTCGCATCGCTGACGATGGTGCCAATGTTCATGCGGTGTCGCCGCGCCAGCCGCGCGTCGGGCACGCGCCAGACGCCGTGCTCATCGGGCACGGCGCGGCGGTAGTCGGGGTAAGCGGCCAGCGAGGCGCCGCCCTGCGACACGAAGTCCAGGCACCAGCGCCAGTGGTCGTCGGGCAGGTCGGCGTAGGCGGCGGTGGTGCGAACCTCGGCCAGCAGTTCGTCGGGGGAGAAGCCACCGCCCAGCGCCACCGTGACCAGGTGCTGCACCAGCACATCCAGCGGCTGGCAGGGCGTCTCGCGGGCTTCGATCTGCCCGGCCGCCACGGCGGCACGCGCGGCCGCGCCTTCGACCAGCTCCAGGCTGTGGGTGGGCACAAGGCTGATGCGCGAGGGCCGGCCCGGCGCATGGCCCGAGCGGCCGGCGCGCTGCAGCAGCCGCGCCACGCCCTTGGGCGAGCCGATCTGCAGCACCCGCTCGACCGGCAGGAAGTCCACGCCCAGGTCCAGGCTGCTGGTGCAGACCACGGCGCGCAACTCCCCCGCCTTCAGCCCCGCCTCCACCCATTCGCGCACCGAGCGGTCGAGCGAGCCGTGGTGCAGCGCGATCAGGCCGGCCCACTCGGGCTTGGCGTCCAGCAGCGCCTGGTACCAAATTTCGGCCTGCGCTCGGGTGTTGGTGAACACCAGGGTGCTGCCGCTGCCCTCGATCTCGGCCACCACCTGCGGCAGCATGGCCAGCCCCAGGTGGCCGCCCCAGGGGAAGCGGTCCACGCGCGGCGGCAGCAGGGTGTCGATGGTCAGCTGCTTCGGCGTCTGCCCGCGCACCAGCCGGCCAGCGAGTGCGGCGGTCGGGCCGAGCAGGGTGTGCAGGGCTTCGCCCAGGTTGCCCAGCGTGGCTGACATGCCCCAGACGCGCAGCGCCGGGTTGAAGCGCCGCAGCCGCGCGATGGCCAGCTGCGCCTGCACCCCACGCTTGTTGCCCATCAGCTCGTGCCATTCGTCCACCACCACCAGCGCGGTGCGGCCCAGCGTGTCGGGCGCGTCGGCACGCGAGATGAGCAGGCTCAGGCTCTCGGGCGTGGTCACCAGCACGGTGGGCAGGCGCTGCGTTTGCCTGGCGCGTTCGCTGCTGCTGGTGTCGCCGCTGCGGGCGCCGGCGGTCCAGGCCGGGGCCAGGTCGGGCAGCGGTTCTTGCAGCGCGCGCAGCGTGTCGGCGGCCAGTGCGCGCATGGGGGTGAGCCATACCACGGTGAGCGGCGGTGTGCGTTTGGCGTTCGTGTCGGCCAGCGCCTGCAGCGCGCCCAGCCACACGGCAAAGGTTTTGCCCGCGCCGGTGGTGGCGTGCAGCAGGCCGCTTTCGCCGCGCGCCATCGCGTCCCACACCTCTTGCTGAAACGGGAAGGGCGACCAGCCGCGCGTGGCCAGCCAGGCGGTGGCGTCCGGCCGCTTCACGCAGCACCCCCGGGCAACAGCGCTGCGAGCGTCTGCAGCGTGTCGGCTTCTTCCACCGGCTTGTCTTCTCGCCAGCGCAGCATGCGCGGAAAGCGCACCGCGATGCCGCTTTTGTGGCGCGGGCTGCGGCCAATGCCTTCAAAGCCCAGTTCAAACACCAGCGTGGGCCGCACGCTGCGCACCGGGCCGAAGCTCTCGACGGTGGTGGCGCGGATGATGGCGTCTACCCTCGCCATTTCGGCATCGGTCAGGCCCGAATAGGCTTTGGCAAACGGCACCAGGGCGCGGCCCTCGGTGCCGGGTGGCGCGTTCCACACCGCAAAGGTGTAGTCGCTGTACACGCTGGCGCGGCGGCCGTGGCCGCGCTGGGCGTAGATCAGCACCGCGTCCACGCTCATCGGGTCGATCTTCCACTTCCACCAGGTGCCTGCGGTCTTGGTGCGGCCCACGCCGTAGGCGCTGGCGCGCTGCTTGAGCATGAAGCCTTCGGTGCCGCGCTCGCGGGCCTGTTCGCGCAGGGCGGCCAGCTCGGCCCAGGTGGTGCCGGTCAGTGTCGGGCTGGCGATCAGCAGCGGGTGGCCCAGGTGTTGCACCAGTGCGTCCAGCGCGGTTCGGCGCGCGTGCAGCGCGTGTTCGCGCAGGTCCTGGCCGCCGTGTTCGAGCAGGTCGTAGGCCAGCAGGGCCACCGGCAGTTCGCGCAGGATCTTTGGCCCCAGCGTTTTGCGCCCCATGCGCTTTTGCAGATCGGCGAAGGGTTGCGGCGTCCCCTCGCGCCAGACCACGATCTCGCCGTCGAGCACCGTGCCCTCGGGCAGGGCCCGGCCCAGCGCGGCCAGCTCGGGGAAGCGTTCGGTCACCAGCTCTTCGCCGCGCGACCACAGCCAGACCTGGCCGGCCCGCTTGACCAGTTGCGCGCGAATGCCGTCCCACTTCCATTCCACCTGCCAGTCGGCGGGCGGGCCGAGCAGTTCGTCGAAGCGGTCCAGCGGCTCGTTGAACGGGTGCGCCAGGAAGAAAGGGTAGGGCTGGCCGCTGGTCTTCTGGTTTTGTTCGGTAGCGCTTTCCGGCGCCACCAGCGCCGCATAGTCGGCCGCGGTGGGTTGCGCGCCGATGCGGGTGTAGCCCATCAGCCGCTGCGCCACGCGTTTCGCGTCCACACCCGCTACCGCCGCCAGCGCCTGCGTGACCTGCAGCTTGGACACGCCGACGCGAAAGCCACCGGTGATGAGCTTGAAATACACAAAGCGCTGGTCGTCGGGCAGGGCGTTCCACTGCGCCTGCAGGCGTTCGGCCAATACCTCGGTCGGCAGGCCGCGCAGCGGCAACAGGTGCTGCGTGAGCCATTCGGCCAGCCCGCGCTCCACCGGCGCGGCAGCGGGCGGCAGCAGCAGCGACACGGTTTCGGCCAGGTCGCCCACCGTCTGGTAACTCTCTTCAAACAGCCACTCGGGCCAGCGTGTGGCCGCCAACACCTGCTCGCGCAGCGCGCGCGTGGGCACGGTCTGGCGAGGTTTGCCACCCGCGAGGAAGTACACCGCCCAGGCGGCGTCTGCCGCGGGTGCTTCGCTGAAGTAGCGCTGCAGCGCAGCCTGTTTGTCGCGCGTGGCGGTGCTGGCGTCCAGCTCGCGGTAGAGCGCGGCGAAGCGCTTCATGGCGTGTCGCCCCCTTTGGCAAGTTCCCTGCTTTCGGACCCGTGCCCCTGGGCCTGGGTCGAACTGCCACCACCCTGTTCGGGCTGAGCCTGTCGAAGCCCTGTGGCAGCGAGCCCTTCGACGGGCTCAGGGCGAACGGCGGTGGGGGCGGGAGGCGGTGCGGGTTCAGCGGCGTCGGCCACATCGTCATCGCCGTACTCGGTTTCAAACGCCTGCGCGTCCAGCCCCTGTTCGGTCAGCCAGCGCACCAGCACCGGCACGCTGCCGTGCGTCACCCGGATGTGTTCAGCGCCGGTGGCTTTGATGGCGCTCATCAGCCCCGGCCAGTCGGCATGGTCGGACATGACGAAGCCTTGGTCCACGCCGCGCCGGCGCCGGTTGCCGCGCACCAGCATCCAGCCGCTGGCGAAGGCATCCACCGCGTCGGCACCAAAGCGCTTCATCCACGGTGTGCCCTGGGCCGAGAGCGGCGCGATCACCAGTGCGCGCTGCAGCGCGGCCTTGTCCAACTCGGTCGCGCGGTGGGTGGGTGGCAGCGCCACGCCGGCGGCGCGGTACACCGCGTTCAGCGGCTCCACCGCGCCGTGCACCACGATGGGGCCGATGCTGGCGTCCACCCCGTGCAGCAGGCGCTGCGCCTTGCCAAAGGCGTAACACAGCAGCACCGAGGCGCGGCCCTCGCTGGCGTTGCGGCGCCACCAGGCGTTGATGTCGGCAAACAGCACCGCCTGCGCAGGCCAGCGGTACACCGGCAGGCCAAAGGTGCTTTCGGTGATGAAGGTGTCGCAGCGCACCGGCTCAAACGGCGCGCAGGTGCCGTCGGCCTCGGTCTTGTAGTCGCCCGACGCCACCCACACCCGACCGCCATGCTCCAGCCGCACCTGGGCCGAGCCCAGCACATGGCCCGCCGGGTGCAGCGACAGGCGAACGCCGTGATGTTCAATGACCTCGCCATAGTCCAGCGTTTGCAGCGCGATGTGGGCGCCCAGCCGCTGGCGCAGCGTGCCGGCGCTGTGGGTGTGGGCAAGGTAATGGGCATGACCCCAGCGCGCATGGTCCGAATGCCCATGCGTGATAACGGCCCGGTCCACCGGTCGCCATGGGTCGATGTAGAAGTCGCCCGCCGGGCAGTAGAGGCCTTCGGGGCGGGCGACGATGAGCTCAGAAGCGTTGGCGACCATGGCGGCCGGGAGTGTGCCGCAGCGCGGTCGGCGGTCAGCCGCGCAGGGTTTTGCGGCCAGGCGAGAGCATGTCGGCGGTCAGCCCGCAGTCGTTGATGTGCGTTGGCAGCGGCAGACCGCGCGCCAGCGCCGCGCAGGCCTCGCCCATGGCGGCGCTGGTCTGGATGCCGTAGCCGCCTTGCGCGGCGCACCAGAAGAAGCCGGGCGCGACAGGGTCGAACCCACCGACCAGATCGCCATCGGCCACGAAGGAGCGCAGACCGGCCCAGCTGTGGCGGGGGCGCGGCTGCAGCGTGGTCCAGGTTTCGATGGCGTGCAGGCCCAGCGCAAGGTCCAGTTCCTCGGGCTGCACGTCTTGCGGGTGGGTGGGATCTTCGTTCACCGGCGAAGCGAGCAGGGCGCCAGCGTCGGGCTTCATGTAGAAGCTCTCGTCGGCGGCCAGCAGCAGCGGCCAGTGGGTGGTGTCGGTGCCGGCTGGTGGCAGGAAGGTGAAGGCCGTGCGGCGCTTGGGGCAAAGGCCGATGGGCGCCACGCCCGCCAGCTGCGCCACCGCGTCGCACCACGCGCCCGCCGCATTGATCAGCACCGGCGCGGCGAACCCGGCGCCGGCCGCGGTGCGCACGTGCCAAAGGTCGCCACGGCGTTCAATGGTCACCACCTGCGCATCGCACACCAGCGTGCCGCCTGCGTGGCGGAAGCCGCGCAGATAGCCCTGGTGGATGGCATGCACATCCATGTCGAAGCTGTCAGGCTCGACGATGGCCGCCGTCACCTTACCGGGCCGCAGCGCCGGCACCATGGCCAGTGCCTCGGCAGCGGTCAGGCGCCTGCCGCGCGGGCTGGTCTGCTGCAGGGTGTCCCAGGCTTGCTCAAGGTGAGGCAGCTCGTCGGGGCCGGCCACCGTCAGCAGGCCGCGGGGCGTGAGCAGTGGAGTCTGGGCAAAGCCCGGCGGTGGATGCTGGAAGAAGGGTTCGCTGGCCCGCGAGAGCGCCCGTACCTGCGCTGGCCCGTAGCTGGCGATGAACTGCGCCGCCGAGCGCCCGGTGCTGTGGTAACCCGGCTGGCTTTCGCGCTCGAGCATCGTGCAGCGGCCGTGCGGCGCCAGGAAGTGGCCGATGGAGGCGCCAGCGATGCCGGCACCGAGGATGAGGAAGTCGGTCTGTTGCATGGGCCCATTTTCGCGTGATGCATGGCCCCCCCGCCCGTGGGTGGGTCCATGCGTTGGGGTACTGTGTTGAAGCAGAACACCACCGCTTCGTGGTTGAGCGGGTGCCGGCGGTGCGGGCAGATCCCGGGGCGCAGCCCGATCGCGTGGTCCATGAACAGGCCTGTAAGCCTGCCAAACGTGTGCTGGTGCCGCGATGGGAAGTCACGGTGCTCCATGCACACGGGCGTGTCGGGGGGGTGATGCGGCCGCCGGCTAAGACGCAGCGGCCCGGGACGCCCGCTGTGCCAGCAGGGTGTCGAGGGCTGTCCAGAACGCAGTGTCGGTTTGCAGCACCAGCGGGATAGCCCAGGCGGTCACGCCGGGCGGCAGACAGGCGAACAGTTTGACCGCGTCCTTCTCGGTGCACACCAGCACTTCGCCGCGGGTCATGGGCAGCCTGCGGTAGTCGGCCTCGGTGGCGTGATCGGGCAGCGGGCAGGTGCGCGCGACGCGCAGTCCTCGTGCGCGCAGCATGGCAAAAAAAGCCTCGGGGCGCGCGATGCCGGCCAGCGCAGTCACCGGCTGCCGGGCCAGGGTTTGCAGCCCGGTGGTGGCGCCATGGGGGCCCCAGGCGGTGTCGGACAACTGTCTGCGTGCGCTCCAGCACGGCAGGTGGGCGGGGCGGGGCAGCGCTGGCATGGGGGTGCCACTGCTGTGCTGCACCAGCAGCAGATCAGGTGCAAACGGGGTGCCCGTTCGGGGGGGCCAAGGCTCGCGCAGCAGGCCTGCGGGCAGCAGCCAGCCGTTGCCCGAGCCGCGTTCATCGAAAATGGCCAGCGCCACATCGCGTGCCAGAGCCCAGTGTTGCAGGCCGTCGTCACACAATAGCAGATTGACTTCCGGGTGGGCGGCCAGCAGTGCACGGCCGGCATCGGCCCGGCGCGCTGCCACAAACACTGGCACGCCGGTGCGGCGGTGAATCAAGGCCGGTTCATCGCCGCTGAGGTGGGCGGGCGTGTCGTGCTCAACCGCCACCACATCCCGGCCCTGGCGACCATAGCCGCGGGAGATCACGCCTGGCCGCCAGCCGCGGGCCCGCAGGTGTTCGATCAGGGCGATCACCGCCGGGGTCTTGCCAGCGCCGCCCACCACCACATTGCCGACCACGACCACCGGCACCGGCAGTCGGTGGATGCGCAGCCACCGCCACTGGTACAGCCGTCGGCGCAAGCCCACCAGCACCCCGTACACGGCAGCGATGGGCCACAGCAGACGGGCGCTGAGCTGGCGCCGCGCCCAGATGGCTTGCCAGCGATGGGGGCTCATGCGCTGCTGCGGGCTGGCCCGGGCGCACGCCTCAGCGCTGCCCGCCCGGCGTCTGGGTGGCGAAGGTGATCTGCACCAGCCCGGCGCGGCGAGCCGCGTCCATCACCGCAATGACCGACTGGTGGGTGGCCGCTGCATCGGCGCTGATGATGATGACGGCATCGGTCTGACCGTCGGCCGCGCGCACCAGGGCATTGGTCAATGCCTCCACGCCCGCACCCTCCAGCACGTCCTGATTGATCGCATAGCGACCATCGACGCCCACGGCCACCACCACCTCGCGCGGGTGGGTGCGCGGCTGCTCGGCGTTGGCCACCGGCAGGTTGACCTGCAGTTCGGTGAACTTGCTGTAGGTGGTGCTCAACATCAAAAAGATGAGGATCACCAGCAAAACGTCGATGAACGGGATCAGGTTGATCTCGGGTTCGTCGCGCGAGCCAGGGCGGAAGTTCATGGCAGGCTCAGCGGCGCAAGGTCATCAGATGGCGCAAGAACGCGGCCGCTGCCAGTTCCATGGCCAGCAGGTAGTCGTCAACCCGGGCGCGGAAATAGCGCCAGAAGATCAGCGCGGGTATGGCCACGATCAGGCCAAAGGCCGTGTTGTAAAGCGCAATCGAGATGCCGTGCGCCAGTTGGGCCGGATTGCCACCACCGGGCGTGACGCCCATCCCGCCATCCCCGCCCTGTGAACCAAAGATCTCGATCATGCCGATCACCGTACCGAGCAAGCCCAGCAAGGGTGCGGCCGAGGCGATGGTGGCCAGTGCCCCGAGGTAGCGCTGCAACTGCGCTGCCGCGTGTCGTCCCGAGCCTTCCAGGGTGCTGCGCAGGTCGTCTTCACTGGCCTGGGGGTTCTGGTGCAGGGTACGAAAGCCCGCCGCCAGCACCGACCCCAATACCGAGCTTTGCTCGAGCTGCTGCACCACCTCGACCGAGGGCAGGCCGGCACGGGAAACCATGATGGCCTCATCGAGCAGCTGGGCGGGCACGATCTTTCGACTTCTGAGGCTGATGAACCGCTCCACGATCAGTGCCAGGGCGACCACGGAACATGCGATCAGGGGCCAGATCGGCCAGCCGGCCGCTTGTATGATGGAAAGCAAGTCAAAGCTCCAGACAGGGGCCGCACGAGGCGGCTGGGTGCGAACGGGGCGATTATGGCGCAGCCCTGTGCCGCCTTTCATCCCCTTCGCGTGGGCCGCCTCTGGCGACGCCATGCGGTGTTGATAACTTTGTGGGTAAAGCTGTGGAGCTCGCGTGGTTCAGCGCAGCGCCACCCACCCGGATCGGCTCCAAGAGGCAATCGGTGACACAAAACACATGCAAATCAAAGGCTTGGCCGGATGTTGTCTGGCCGCCTGGCCATCCGTCGGCCCCATCCGCTGGTGGTGCGACCTGTGGACACTTCACCCGGTGCCAGCCCCGTGACTGAGCCCTTGTCCGCTGCCGACACCGCCACGGCCACGACGGTGTGGTCCGTGGGTGCGCTGGTGCGCGCCCTGGCCGATGCCCTGTCCGCCCGCTTCAACCCGGTGACGGTTCGCGGCGAGCTGTCGGGTTTTTCGCGCGCCGCCAGCGGCCACTGCTACTTCACACTCAAGGACGAAGCGGGGCAGTTGCGTTGTGCGATGTTTCGGCGGGCGGCCGATCAGCTCGACTTTCAGCCCCGGGATGGCCTGCGGGTGCAAGCCACCGGCAAGCTCGATATCTATGGACCGCGTGGCGACCTGCAATTGGTGGTGGACCGCCTGCAGCCTGCGGGGCAGGGGGCTTTGTTCGAGCAGTTTCTGCGTCTGAAAGCGCAACTGGAGGCGCAGGGCCTGTTCGACCCGGCGCGCAAGCGGCCTTTGCCCGCCCAGCCGCACAGCCTGGCGGTGGTCACGTCGCTGGGGGCGGCGGCGCTGCGCGATGTGGCCACCGCTTTGCGGCGGCGCGTGCCGCATCTGCCGGTGACCGTGTTTCCCGCCGCGGTGCAGGGCGCGCAGGCGCCGGCCGAGCTGTGTGCGGCGCTGCAGGCCGCCTATCGCCGTTTCGACGCCACGGGCGAAGGTGAGGTGCTGCTGCTGGTGCGTGGCGGCGGTTCGCTGGAGGACCTGTGGTCGTTCAACGACGAGTCGGTGGTGCGCATGGTGGCCCAGGCGCCGATGCCGGTCATCTGCGGCGTGGGGCACGAAACCGACTTCACCCTGGCGGACTTCGCGGCCGATCTTCGTGCGCCCACGCCGACCGCGGCGGCCGAGCTGTGCGCGCCACCGCGGCAGCAGCGTCTGGCCGAACTGGACCACCTGGCCGAGCGCCTGCAGGACGGGCTGTGGTCGGCCATTGATGAGCGCGCACAGGGCCTGGACCGACTGGCCCAGCGGCTGGGCCGGCCCTCGGGCCGTCTGCACGTGAGTCGTCAGACCCTGCTGGGCCTGGAGCACCGTCTGAACGGCAGCCTGCGCCAGACCCTCGCGCTGGAGCGGCAACGCGTGCAGCGGTTGCAGCTGACGCTGTCGCCCGCGCTGCAACGCGCTGTGCAGTCGCAGCAGCGGGCACTGGAGCGCTGTGGCGCGGCGCTCTCGCTGCTTGACCCGCGCCTGGTGCTGCGCCGGGGCTATGCCTGGCTGGGCGACGCCCAAGGGGCTGCCATCACCTCGGTGGCCCAGGTGCAGTCCGGTCAGTCGCTCACGGCCACCCTGGCCGACGGTCAACTGGACGTGTCGGTGCAGCGGGTACGGCCCGACGCATAAACCCTGTCGCACGGGGGCAAGGGCCCTTGCCTACAATGCGCCTCCAGCAAAGCGGGCGAACGCCGCCCGCTGCTTTCACCACAACAGTCCACGCAAGAGGAACCCCATGGAACACACCCTGCCCCCCCTGCCGTATGCCATTGATGCCCTGGCTCCGCACTATTCCCAGGAAACGCTGGAGTTCCACCACGGCAAGCACCACAACGCCTACGTGGTCAACCTCAACAACCTGCAGAAGGGCACGGAATACGAATCCATGGACCTGGAGTCCATCGTCAAGAAGGCCCCGAACCCGGGTCCGGTCTACAACAACGCCGCCCAGGTCTGGAACCACACGTTCTTCTGGAACTGCATGAAGCCCAACGGTGGCGGTGAGCCCTCGGGCGCGCTGGCCGCGGCCATCAACGCCAAATGGGGCAGCTATGCCGCCTTCAAGGAAGCCTTCGTCAAGAGCGCTGTGGGCAACTTCGGTTCCGGCTGGACCTGGCTGGTCAAAAAGGCCGACGGCAGCGTCGACATCGTCAACACCGGTGCCGCTGGCACGCCGCTGACGACCGCCGACAAGGCCCTGCTGACCGTGGACGTGTGGGAGCACGCCTACTATATCGACTACCGCAACCTGCGCCCCAAGTTCGTCGAAACCTTCCTCGACAAGCTGGTGAACTGGTCTTTTGCCGAGGCCAATTTCGCCTGAGCGGCCAGCGCGCACAGGCTGTGAACAAGCCCGGAGGCATCTCGCCTCCGGGCTTTTTTCATGACCGCGACGATCAGGCTGGTGGTGATCTGGGCGTGCGCATGCAAAAAAGTCGGTCGAGAGCGGCTGGCTTTTTGCAATACGGGATATCGGTTCAAATTTTGAACTTCGGGTCAGAGGACTGAAAGCAAAATCGCACACGATCCCTGAGTCGGCGGTCACCTTGCTCTCACGAACCGACGCCTCATAACGATTTCAGGAGTCCAACCATGAGCCAAAACCCCCAGACCATCGTCTACACCCTCACCGACGAGGCGCCGCTGCTGGCCACCGCCTCTTTCCTGCCCATCATCCGCGCCTTTGCTGCACCGGCGGGGGTGAATGTCGTGACCAGCGACATCTCGGTGGCGGCCCGCATCCTCGCGGCCTTTCCGGAATGCCTGAGCGAGGAGCAGCGGGTGCCCGACCACCTGGCCGAACTGGGCAAGCTGACGCTGCGCGCCGAAGCCAACATCATCAAGCTGCCGAACATCAGCGCGTCGGTGGCCCAGCTGGTGGCCGCGATCAAGGAACTGCAGGCCAAGGGCTACCAGATCCCGGACTACCCGGAGAACCCGAAGAACGACGAGGAAAAGTCGATCAGGGCCCGCTATGCCAAGTGCATCGGCTCGGCCGTCAACCCGGTGCTGCGTGAAGGCAACTCCGACCGCCGCGCGCCGCGCGCTGTGAAGGAGTACGCACGCAAGAACCCGCACCCCATGGGCGAGTGGAGCCAGGCTTCGCGCACCCACGTCTCGCACATGCACCACGGCGACTTCTACCACGGCGAGAAGTCCATCACCCTGGACAAGGCCCGTGACGTGAAGATGGAGCTGATCACCAAGTCCGGCAAGACGATCGTGCTCAAGGAGAAGGTGTCGCTGCTCGACCGCGAGGTCATCGACAGCATGTTCATGAGCAAGAAGGCGCTGCTGGCCTTCTACGAGAAAGAAATCGAGGACGCGCGCAAGACCGGGGTGATGTTCTCGCTGCACGTCAAGGCCACCATGATGAAGGTCTCGCACCCGATCGTCTTCGGTCACTGCGTGAAGATCTTTTACAAGGAAGCTTTCGAGAAGCACGCCGCGACGTTCAAGGAACTGGGCGTCAACGTCAACAACGGCATGGTCGACCTCTACAACAAGATCGAGAAGCTGCCGGCCTCGCTGCGCGAGGAGATCAAGCGCGACCTGCACGCCTGCCACGAGCACCGCCCCGAGCTGGCGATGGTCGATTCGTCCAAGGGCATCACCAACTTCCATTCGCCCAACGACATCATCGTCGACGCCTCCATGCCGGCCATGATCCGCAACGGCGGCAAGATGTACGGTGCCGACGGCCGCCTCAAGGACGTCAAGGCTGTGATGCCGGAGTCGACCTTCGCCCGCATCTACATGGAGATGATCAACTTCTGCAAGTGGCATGGCAACTTCGACCCGAAGACCATGGGCACCGTGCCCAACGTGGGCCTGATGGCGCAGCAGGCCGAGGAGTACGGCTCGCACGACAAGACCTTCGAGATCCCGGAGGACGGCGTGGCCAACATCACCGACATCGACACCGGCGAGGTGCTGCTGAGCCAGAACGTGGAAGAAGGCGACATCTGGCGCATGTGCCAGGTCAAGGATGCCGCCATCCGTGACTGGGTGAAGCTGGCTGTCAACCGTGCGCGCCATTCGGGCATGCCGGTGGTGTTCTGGCTCGACCCGTACCGTCCGCACGAAGCCCAGCTGATCCGCAAGGTCAAGATGTACCTGCACGAGCACGACACCAACGGCCTGGACATCCAGATCATGAGCCAGGTGCGCGCCATGCGTTACACCCTCGAGCGCGTCATCCGCGGCCAGGACACCATCAGCGCCACCGGCAACATCCTGCGCGACTACCTGACCGACCTGTTCCCCATCATGGAACTGGGCACCTCGGCCAAGATGCTGTCCATCGTGCCGCTGATGGCCGGTGGCGGCATGTACGAAACGGGCGCGGGCGGTTCGGCGCCCAAGCACGTGCAGCAGCTGGTGGAAGAAAACCACCTGCGCTGGGATTCGCTGGGTGAGTTCCTGGCGCTGGCGGTGAGCCTGGAAGACCTGGGCCTGAAGAACAACAACCCCAAGGCCAAGCTGTTGGCCAGGACGCTGGACGCGGCCACCGGCAAACTGCTCGACAACCGCAAGGGCCCCTCGCCCAAGACCGGCGAACTCGACAACCGCGGCAGCCAGTTCTACCTGGCGATGTACTGGGCCCAGGAACTGGCCACCCAGACCGAGGATGCCGAGCTCGCGGCCAAGTTCGCTCCGCTGGCCAAGGCGCTGGCCGACAACGAGGCGCAGATCGTGGCCGAGCTCAACGCGGTGCAGGGTCGGCCGGCCGACATCGGTGGCTATTACCGCCCCGACTTCGCCAAGCTCGAGTCCGTCATGCGCCCGAGCCAGCTGTTCAACGCAGCGCTGGCCCAGGTCGCCTGACAACCCGCTGGCAGCCCCTTTCGCGGGGGCTGTTGAACCCAAAGCCCGCTGCCACCCAGCGGGCTTTTTTCATGGGCCTGCGCTGGCCGTGCTGCGCTCAGCGGCGGGCTTCAAACGGTGCGCCGCCCAGACGGAAGCCAGGGCCGATGCCGCGTTTGGCAAACCAGCCCTGGTGCACTTCCAGCACATAGCGCACGGGTTTGGCGGAGCAGTGTGATTCGAGCGACCGGGGCTGCATGTCGGCCAGGTTGACGATGGTGCCGTCATCGTCAATGAAGGCCGCGGTCAGCGGCAGCAGGGTGTTCTTCATCCAGAAGCACTGGGCCGCCGGCTGTCCGAACACAAACAGCATGCCTTCGTTGGCGGGCATTTCGGTTCTGTGCATCAGCCCGGTGGCCTGCTGTTCGGGCGTGGCCGCGACCTGTGCCTGTATCAGGTGCATGCCCGCCTTGAGGGTGATGCGCGGCAGGTTCAGCTGCGGGGTTTCACCCGACCAGGAGGCGGGAGCCGCAATGGCGAGGAGGCAGGCGAGCAGGGCGCGTCGGATCATGTGGGCAAGCGTGGGTGGACAGGGAACAGGCCGAGATTGTGCGACATGGGGCCTTGTTCATCGGGACTAAAATTCGCCGCGTTTTCAGCGTCTGGCTGCTGCCCGCGCCCGCGGGCAGGATTCCCCCCTATCAACGGAGAACGATTTTCCATGTACCAGCACATCCAGGTGCCCGCCCAGGGCCAGAAGATCACCGTCAACCCGGACATGTCGCTCAACGTGCCCGATGAACCGATCATCCCCTACATCGAGGGCGACGGAACCGGGTTCGACATCACCCCGGTGATGCTCAAGGTGGTGGATGCGGCCGTGGCCAAGGCCTACGGCGGCCAGCGCAAGATCCACTGGATGGAGGTGTATGCGGGCGAGAAATCCACCCGCGTCTACGGCCCCGATGTGTGGCTGCCCGAAGAGACGCTGGCGGCGCTCAAGGAGTACGTGGTGTCGATCAAGGGACCGCTGACGACCCCGGTGGGTGGCGGCATCCGTTCGCTCAATGTGGCACTGCGCCAGGAACTGGACCTTTATGTCTGCCTGCGGCCGGTGCAGTACTTCAAGGGTGTTCCGTCCCCGCTGAAGGAGCCGGAGAAGACCAACATGGTCATCTTCCGCGAGAACTCCGAGGACATCTATGCGGGTATCGAATACGCTGCGCAGAGCGACAAGGCGAAGAAGCTGATCCGCTTCCTGCAGGACGAGATGGGGGTGACCAAGATCCGCTTCCCGCAAACCTCGGGCATCGGCATCAAGCCGGTGTCGATCGAAGGCACCGAACGCCTGGTGCGCAAGGCCATCCAGTACGCCATTGACAACGACAAGCCCAGCGTGACCCTGGTCCACAAGGGCAACATCATGAAGTACACCGAGGGGGGCTTTCGCGACTGGGGCTATGCCCTGGCCAAGAAGGAGTTTGGCGCTGTCGAGATCGACGGCGGCCCGTGGTGCAGCTTCAAGAATCCCCGCACGGGCAAGGACATCGTCATCAAGGACTCCATCGCCGACGCCTTCCTGCAGCAGATCCTGCTGCGCCCGGCCGAGTATTCGGTGATCGCCACCCTCAACCTCAACGGTGACTACGTTTCCGACGCGCTGGCGGCGCAGGTGGGCGGCATCGGCATCGCGCCGGGGGCCAACCTGTCGGATTCGGTGGCCTGCTTCGAGGCCACCCACGGCACCGCGCCCAAGTACGCCGGCAAGGACTACGTCAATCCGGGGTCCGAAATCCTCTCGGCCGAGATGATGCTGCGCCACATGGGCTGGAAAGAGGCGGCCGACCTGATCATCGCCAGCATGGAAAAAGCCATCCTGTCCAAGAAAGTCACCTACGACTTTGCCCGCCTCATGGAGGGCGCGACCCAGGTCAGCTGCTCGGGCTTCGGTCAGGTGATGATCGACCACATGTGACCGGCGGCGGCCCTGGCTGCCAAAGTGCTGAAAACCGCCGGAAGCCGCTTCCCCGGCGGTTTTTTTCGTGGGGCGGCCGGCTCCGCAGCGCTTGCAAGGCGGTGCCCCCCCGACTGTGTCCAAGCCTGTCTGTATTCCAATGCCCTGATCGGTCAGGGGTGTCGGGTACGCCGCTAGAATCATTCGCATGGCCACCGAGATTCCAAAGCAACCGAGCCCCCCTGCCGCACCGCCGGGAGCGGGCAGTGGCGACGCGGTGGTGCTCGAGCGTCGCACCCAGCGCGTCAAGCCGCCGCAAATGTTTCAGGTCGTTCTGCTCAATGACGACTTCACCCCGATGGAATTCGTGGTCCAGGTGATTCAGGAGTTTTTTGGCAAGGACCGTGAAACCGCCACCCACATCATGCTCAAGATCCATATCGAAGGCAAAGGCGTGTGCGGTGTTTATTCCCGCGATGTCGCCAGCACCAAAGTCGATCAGGTCGTGCAGGCGTCACGCCATGCCGGTCACCCGCTGCAATGTGTGAGTGAGCCGGTTGAATAAGTCCAGATAGAACCAAACTACCAGGATCTTCTTCCCATACCTCCAAGCGAATACCCATTCCCCCGATCCCCCAGCCCAAAAGGACGTGCCCATGATTGCCCAGGAACTTGAAGTCAGCTTGCACATGGCCTTTGTCGAGGCCCGGCAGCAGCGGCACGAATTCATCACCGTCGAGCATTTGCTGCTGGCCCTGCTGGACAACCCCAGTGCGGCCGAGGTGCTGCGCGCCTGCTCCGCCAACATTGACGATTTGCGCAAGTCCTTGACCAACTTCATCAAGGACAACACGCCGCAAGTGGCCGGCAGCGAAGAGGTGGATACCCAGCCAACGCTGGGTTTCCAGCGCGTGATCCAGCGCGCCATCATGCACGTGCAGTCCACCGGCAACGGCAAAAAGGAAGTCACCGGTGCCAATGTGCTGGTCGCGATCTTTGGCGAAAAAGACTCGCACGCCGTGTACTACCTGCACCAGCAGGGTGTCACGCGTCTGGACGTGGTCAATTTCATCGCCCATGGCATCCGCAAGAGCGATCCGCCCGAAGCCGCCAAGCCCGGTGACAGCGCTGCCGAAAACGAAGATCAGGGCGCCGAAACCAAGGCCAACGAGAAGCAGTCGCCGCTGGAGCAGTTCACCCTGAACCTGAACCAGGCCGCCAAGGACGGCAAGATCGACCCGCTCATCGGCCGCGAGTACGAGGTCGAGCGCACGATCCAGATCCTCTGCCGTCGCCGCAAGAACAACCCGCTGCTGGTGGGTGAGGCCGGCGTGGGCAAAACCGCCATTGCCGAGGGCCTGGCCTGGCGCATCACCCAGAACGACGTGCCCGAGATCCTGGCCGAGGCCACCGTGTACTCGCTGGACATGGGGGCACTGCTGGCCGGCACCAAGTACCGGGGCGATTTTGAGCAGCGCCTGAAGGCAGTGCTCAAGTCGCTCAAGGACAAGCCCAACGCTATTTTGTTCATTGACGAGATCCACACCCTGATCGGCGCAGGTGCCGCTTCGGGCGGTACGCTGGACGCGTCCAACCTGCTCAAGCCGGCGCTCTCCAGCGGTCAGCTCAAGTGCATTGGCGCCACCACCTTCACCGAGTACCGCGGCATCTTCGAGAAGGACGCCGCGCTGTCACGGCGCTTCCAGAAGGTGGACGTGGTGGAGCCCACGGTCGAGCAGACGGTGGACATCCTCAAGGGTCTCAAGAGCCGGTTTGAAGAGCACCACAGTGTGAAATACGCTGTGGCTGCGCTGCAGGCCGCAGCCGAACTCTCGGCCAAGTACATCAACGACCGCCACCTGCCGGACAAGGCCATTGACGTGATCGATGAGGCTGGCGCTGCGCAACGCATCCTGGCGCCGTCCAAGCGCAAGAAGACCATCGGCAAGGCCGAGATCGAGGATATCGTGGCCAAGATCGCGCGCATTCCCCCGGCCAACGTCTCCAGTGACGACCGCAGCAAGTTGCAAACGCTCGAACGCGACCTCAAGAGCGTGGTGTTCGGTCAGGACAAGGCGCTGGAGGTGCTGGCCGCGTCGGTCAAGATGGCGCGTTCCGGCTTGGGCAAGGCCGACAAACCGATTGGTGCCTTCCTGTTCAGCGGGCCCACGGGTGTCGGCAAGACGGAAGCCGCCAAGCAGCTGGCCTACATCATGGGCATCGACCTGATCCGCTTCGACATGTCGGAGTACATGGAGCGCCATGCCGTCAGCCGCCTCATCGGTGCGCCCCCCGGCTATGTGGGTTTTGACCAGGGCGGCCTGCTCACCGAGGCGGTGACCAAGAAGCCGCACTGCGTGCTGCTGCTCGACGAGATTGAGAAGGCGCACCCGGACATTTTCAATGTGCTGCTGCAGGTGATGGACCACGGCACGCTGACCGACAACAACGGGCGCAAGGCCGACTTCCGCAACGTCATCATCATCATGACGACCAACGCGGGTGCCGAGACCATGAACAAGGCGACCATCGGCTTCACCAACCCGCGGCAGGCCGGCGACGAGATGGGTGACATCAAGCGCCTGTTCACGCCCGAGTTCCGCAACCGGCTGGACGCCATCGTCAGCTTCAAGGCACTGGACGAGCAGATCATCATGCGGGTGGTCGACAAGTTCCTGCTGCAGCTCGAAGGCCAGCTGGCCGAGAAGAAGGTGGAGGTCACCTTCACCGACGACCTGCGCAAGCACCTGGCCAAGAAGGGCTTCGACCCGCTGATGGGCGCCCGTCCCATGCAGCGACTGATCCAGGACACCGTGCGCAAGGCGCTGGCCGACGAACTGTTGTTCGGCCGCCTGACCGAAGGCGGCCGCCTGACGGTGGATCTGGAGACCAAGACCGGGGAAGACGGCAAAGAGGTTCAGGAGGTCAGACTGGACATCCAGCCGCTGCCGAAGAAGGAAGGCAAGGCCAGGCCCGAAGAAGCCACGGCCAGCTGAACGCCGCAAGGCGCAAAAGAAAGGCCCGGGGTTCCCGGGCCTTTCTTATTGGCGGTGCCGGCTGGCCGGGGGCCTTGGCGGCACCCGGCGGCGCTGGATCAGCGTTTGCCGCCCAGCAGGCTGCCCAGCACGCCGCGCACGATCTGGCGGCCGATGCCGCTGGCCACGCTGCGCGCTGCGGTCTTGGCCATGGTCTGCACCAGGCCGTCGTATTGACCGCCGCGCGGGCCGGTGCGGCCGAACAGCGCTTCGTTGAGCATGCTCCCCAGGCCACCGCTTTCTGCCTCGGCCGGTTTGCCCGCTGCACCCGGGATGCGCGGCGTCTTGGGCGCGCTCCGCTCGGCTTCGGCAGCGGCTTCGACCCGCTTGCCCGCGTGGGCCTGGAACAGCTCGTAGGCGCTCTCGCGGTCGACCACTTTTTCGTACACACCGGCCACCAGCGAGCCTTGTATCAGCGCCTGACGCTGCTGCGGAGTGATGGGGCCGAGTTGACTGCCCGGCGGCAGCACGAACACCCGCTCGGTTTCGCTCGGGCGGCCCTTGGCATCGAGCAGGCTGACCAGCGCTTCGCCCACGGCCAGTTCGGTGATCGCGGCTTCAATGTCCAGCCCGGCCTTGGGGCGCATGGTGTCGGCGGTGGCCTTGACGGCTTTCTGGTCGCGCGGGGTGAAGGCGCGCAGCGCATGCTGCACCCGGTTGCCCAGCTGGCCGAGCACCGAGTCGGGTATGTCCAGCGGGTTCTGCGTCACGAAGTACACGCCCACGCCTTTGGAGCGCACCAGGCGCACCACCAGCTCGATGCGTTCGACCAGGATCTTCGGCGCTTCGTCGAACAGCAGGTGGGCCTCGTCAAAGAAGAACACCAGCTTGGGTTTGTCGGGGTCGCCAATCTCGGGCAGGCTCTCGAACAGTTCCGAGAGCATCCACAGCAGGAAGGTGGCGTACAGGCGCGGCGCGTTCAGCAGCTTGTCGGCCGTCAGGATGTTGATCACCCCCTTGCCGCCGACGGTCTGCATGAAGTCGCTGATGTCCAGCATGGGCTCGCCGAAGAACTTGTCGCCGCCTTGCTGTTCGATTTGCAGCAGGCCGCGCTGGATGGCGCCGATGCTGGCGGCGCTGATGTTGCCGTACTCGGTGGTGAACTGCTTGGCGTTGTCGCCCACGTGCTGCAGCATGGCCCGCAGGTCTTTCATGTCCAGCAGCAGCAGGCCGTTGTCGTCGGCGATCTTGAACACCAGGTTGAGCACACCGGCCTGGGTTTCGTTGAGGTCCAGCATGCGCGAGAGCAGCAGCGGCCCCATGTCAGACACGGTGGCGCGCACCGGGTGGCCTTGCTCACCGAACACGTCCCACAGGGTCGTCGGACAGGCCTGGGGCGTGGTCGGCGTCAGGCCCCGGTCGGCCAGGATCTTGCGCACCTTCTCGGGCAGGTTGCCCACCTGGCTGATGCCGGTGAGGTCGCCCTTGACGTCGGCCATGAACACCGGCACGCCGATGTTGGAGAACTGCTCGGCCAGTGTCTGTAGCGTCACCGTCTTGCCGGTGCCGGTCGCCCCGGTGATCAGGCCGTGGCGGTTGGCCAGCCCGGGCAGCAGGTGGCACTGGGCGGTCGCGTTCTGGGCAATCAGCAGGGGTTCTGCCATGGCGGGCGTCCTCAAGGGTGTGGGAAGAGGGGGGTCGTAAAATCGGGGGTATTACACCAAACTCTGGTCAGAAAAAGGACGCACTCGTGGCTGGACACAGCAAATGGGCCAACATTCAACACCGCAAGGGCCGACAGGATGAAAAGCGGGGCAAGATCTGGACGCGTGTGATCCGTGAAATCACGGTCGCTGCCCGCACCGGCGGTGGCGACCCGGCCATGAACCCGCGCCTGCGGCTGGCCATCGACAAGGCCAAGGCGGCCAACATGCCGGCCGACCGCATCAAGTACAACGTCGACAAGGCCTCGGGCAACCTCGAAGGCCAGGCGCTGGAAGAAATCCGCTACGAGGGCTACGGCATCGGTGGTGCGGCCATCATCGTCGACACCATGACCGACAACCGGGTGCGCACCGTGGCCGAGGTGCGCCATGTGTTCAGCAAGTATGGCGGCAACCTGGGCACCGAAGGCTCGGTGGCCTTTCAGTTCAAGCACTGCGGGCAGATCCTTTTTGCGCCGGGCACGAGCGAAGACAAGGTCATGGAAGTGGCGCTGGAAGCCGGTGCCGAGGACGTGATCACCGGCGAGGACGGCTCCATTGAGGTGCTGACCGGGTACACCGACTTCGAGGCGGTGAAAAACGCGCTGGAAGCCGCCGGCCTCACGCCCGAGTTGGCCGAGGTGACCATGCGGCCCGAGAACACCATCGAGCTGACCGGCGAGGACGCTGCCCGCATGCAGAAGTTGCTGGACATGATCGAAGATCTGGACGATGTCCAGGACGTTTTCCACAACGCCGAGATCAACGAATGAAAGTCCTGGTGATTGGCGGCGGGGGCCGCGAGCACGCGCTGGCGTGGAAGCTCAAGCAGTCCGAAGGCGTGGAGCGGGTTTTTGTCGCGCCGGGCAACGCCGGCACGGCGCGCGATGCGCAGCTGACCAACCTGCCCATCACCGACAAGGTGGCGCTGCGCGAATGGGCGCAGGCCAACGGTATCGGCCTGACCGTGGTCGGCCCCGAGGCGCCGCTGGCGATCGGCGTGGTGGACGAATTCCGCGCCCACGGCCTGGCGATCTTCGGCCCGACGCAGAAGGCCGCGCAGCTGGAGAGCTCCAAGGCGTTCAGCAAAGCGTTCATGCAGCGCCACGGCATCCCCACGGCCGAGTACCAGACCTTCACCGACCCGGTGCAGGCCCATGCCTATGTGGACGCCAAGGGTGCGCCCATCGTGATCAAAGCCGACGGCCTGGCGGCGGGCAAGGGCGTGGTGGTGGCGATGTCGCTGGCCGAGGCGCACGAGGCGATCGACTTCATGCTGCTGGACAACACGCTGGGCGTGGTGCACAACGCCGGCGGCGCGCGGGTGGTGATCGAGGAATTCCTCGAAGGCGAGGAGGCCAGCTTCATCGTGCTGTGCGACGGCGTGAACGCGCTGGCGCTGGCCACCAGCCAGGACCACAAGCGCCTGCTGGACGCCGACCAGGGGCCGAATACGGGCGGCATGGGCGCGTACTCACCCGCGCCGGTGGTCACACCGGCGGTGCACCAGCGCGCCATGGACGAGGTGATCCTGCCCACCTTGCGTGGCATGGCGGCCGACGGTATCCCGTACACCGGCTTCCTCTACGCAGGTCTGATGATCACGCCCGACGGCCGCGTCAAGACGCTGGAGTTCAACTGCCGCATGGGCGACCCCGAGACCCAGCCGATCATGATGCGGCTGCGCTCCAACCTGGCCCAGGTGCTGCTGCAGGCCACCCGCGCCGAACTGGACCAGGTCACCCTCGACTGGGACCCGCGCGTGGCGCTGGGTGTGGTGCTGGCTGCCGCCGGTTACCCGATGAATCCGCGCAAGGGCGATGCCATCGCCGGCCTGCCGGCTGATGAACCCGACCGCATGGTGTTTCACGCCGGTACGGCGGACGTCAACGGCCAGGTGGTCGTTTCTGGCGGCCGCGTGCTGTGCGTGACCGCGCTGGCCGACACCGTGGCCGCTGCGCAGCAGAAGGCCTATGGTGTGGCGGACAGCATCCGTTTCGACGGCATGCAGTGCCGCCGCGATATTGGCTACCGCGCCCTCTGATCGGGGAAAGGTCCGCATGAGCCGCTCGACACAAAAGGTCCGCGATTACCTCACCGGTCTGCAAGACCGCATCACGTCCACCGTCGCGCTGGTCGATGGCGGCCGCTTCGTGGTCGACCACTGGAAGAAGCCGGCGGGCGAAACCTTGCAGGGCCAGGGCATCACCCAGATCCTGGAGGATGGCGCCGTTTTCGAGCGCGCGGGATGCGGCTTCTCGCACGTCAGCGGCCCGCGCCTGCCGCCGTCGGCCACCCAGCACCGGCCAGAACTTGCCGGTGCGCCGTTTGAGGCCATGGGGGTGTCGCTGGTCTTCCACCCGCGCAACCCTTATGTGCCCACGGTGCACATGAATGTGCGCATGATCGCAGCCACACCGGCGCAAGGCGAGCCGGTGTGCTGGTTCGGCGGCGGCATGGACCTCACGCCGTACTACCCGTTCGAAGAGGATGCGGTGCATTTCCACGCCACCTGCAAGGGCGCGCTGGACGCTTTCGGTGTCGACAAGTACCCGCGCTTCAAGCAGTGGTGTGACGAGTATTTCTACCTCAAGCACCGCGACGAACAGCGCGGCATCGGCGGTGTGTTCTTCGATGATTTCTCGGAGTTCGGCTTCGACGGCAGCTTTGCCATGCTGCGCGCAGTGGGTGACGCCTTCCTCGATGCCTACCTGCCCATCGTCGACCGCCGCAAGGACACGGCGTACAGCGAGCGCGAGCGCGACTTCCAGCTCTACCGCCGCGGTCGCTATGTGGAGTTCAACCTGGTCTGGGACCGCGGTACCCACTTCGGCCTGCAGTCGGGCGGGCGCAGCGAGTCCATCCTGCTGTCCATGCCGCCGCTGGTGAGCTGGTCTTACCAGCGCCAGGACCCACCGGGTTCGCCCGAGGCCCGCCTCACGCGCGACTTTCTGGTGCGCAAGGACTGGGTTTGACGGCCGCTGTCGGCGACACGTCCGCTGTGGCCGTGCGGCGCATCGGCGTCTACGGCGGTGCGTTCGATCCGCCCCATCAGGCGCACCGCGCACTGGCCGAGGCGGCGCTGACCCAGTTGCAGCTGGACCTGTTGCTCATCCTGCCCACCGGGCAGGCCTGGCACAAGGCGCGGGCCCTGACCGAAGCGGAGCACCGCCTGGCCATGTGCCTGCTGGCCTTTGGTGACCTGCCGCACACCCGGGTGGACCCGCGCGAAACCCGGCGCAGCGGTCCCAGCTACACCGCCGACACCCTGACCGAACTGCGCCGAGAATGGCCGCAGGCGCAGCTGTTTCTCATCCTCGGCGCCGACCAGTTGCTGGCCTTCAAGACCTGGATGCGCTGGCCCGAGGTGCTGCAGATGGCGCGGCTGGCGGTGGCCAACCGTGCCACGCACATCGGTGAGGATGCCCTCGACAGCGCCCACCGTGAGGCCGATCTTTCCGCCGTCGATCTGCCCTTTGTTCGCCTCGACATGCCGCTGACCAACATCAGCGCCACCGCCGTGCGTGCCCGCTTCGGGCAGCCCATGGGCCGTGCCGGCACCCATGCCGCGCTGGTCCCGCCCGCGGTCGCAAGCTATATTTCACAACACCACCTCTACCAGAAGCCCACATGAGCAGCGAAACCACCGCCAAGAAAGACATCCAGAAACTCCAGCGAGCCATCGTCGACGGACTGGAGGACGTCAAGGGGCAGGACATCGTGGTGTTCAACACGTCCGAGCTCTCGCCGCTGTTCGAGCGGGTGATCATTGCCAGCGGCACCTCCAACCGCCAGACCAAGGCGCTGGCCGCCAGCGTGCGTGATGCCGTCAAAGATGCTGGTTTCGACAAGCCGCGCATCGAGGGCGAGGAAAACGGCGAGTGGATCATCATCGACTGCGGCGCGGCGGTGGCACACGTGATGCAGCCCGTGATCCGGCAGTACTACCGCCTGGAGGAGATCTGGGGTGCCAAACCGGTGCGCCTGAAGTCGGCGGCCGAAAAGGCAGCCGAGGCGCGTCAGGACGCGGCCGAGAAGGCCGCCACCAAGGCCATCCGCAAAGGCGAGGAAAAGCCGGTCAAGCCGGTGGATGCCAAGTCGGTGGCGCGCAAGCAGGCCAAGGCGGCTGCAGCGGAAGCGGCCGCAGCCAAGGCGCCGGCGAAGAAGGCGGCTGCCAAAACCGTCACCGCCAAGACACCCGCCACCCGCAAGGCCGCGCCGGCCGCTGGCAAGGCGGCCCCTGCGAAGAAGGCTGGCGCCAAGCCCGCCAGCCAGACAGCGGTCAAGACCGCAGCCAAGACCAGCCCAGCCAAGGCTGCGCTGCCCAAGCTGGTGGTCAACAAGCCCAAGCCGGCGGCCAAATCCGCTCCCGCGAAGAAAGCCGCACCGAAGAAGAAAGCATGAAGCTGGTGATCGTCGCGGTCGGGCAGCGCGTGCCCGACTGGGCTCAGACCGCCTACGACGATTACGCCAAGCGATTCCCGCCCGAGCTGCGGGTGGAGATCAAGACTGTCAAAACCGAGCCACGGGGCGCGAAGACCGTGGAGACGGTCATGGTGGCCGAGCGCGAGCGCATCGTGGCCGCGCTGCCCAAGGGCTGCCGCATGGTGGTGCTGGACGAGCGCGGCACGCCGCTGAGCACCAAGGCGCTCGCCCAGCAACTCAAGGCCTGGCAGCAGGGCGGTGACGATGTGGCCCTGGTCATCGGCGGGCCAGACGGGCTGGAGCCAGCGTTCCGCGAGGCGGCGCAGCAGCGCATCCGCCTGTCGGACCTGACCTTGCCCCACGCCATGGTGCGTGTGCTGCTGATCGAGCAGCTCTACCGCGCCTGGTCCATCAATGCCAACCATCCTTACCACCGGGAATGACCGACCGTGCGTGATTTCATTTACCTGGCCTCCCAGAGCCCACGGCGCAGGCAGTTGCTTGAACAGTGGGGCGTGCGCTGCGAACTGTTGCTGCCCGAGGCTGACGAAGATGCAGAAGCGCTGGAGGCGGTGCGCGGCGCCGAAACGCCTGCCACCTATGTGCAGCGGGTGACCGGGCTGAAATTGCAGGCCTCCGTGGAGCGGCTCAAACGCCGCGGTCTGCCGCTGGCTCCGGTGCTCTGTGCGGACACCACGGTGGCGCTCGGGCGGCGCATCCTCGGCAAGCCGGCCGACGCGGCCGAGGCCCAGCGCATGCTGGCCGATCTGGCCGGGCGGCGTCACCGGGTGCTGACGGCGGTGGCTGTGGCCCGTCCGGCAGCGCGCGGGCCGCTGCAGCAGTGGGCGGCCCTGTCCGTTTCGCAGGTCGAGTTTGACGACTGGAGCGCGGCCGACATCCGCCGTTATGTGGCCAGCGGAGAGCCGATGGGCAAGGCGGGCGCCTACGCCATCCAGGGCGCGGCGGCGCTGCACATCCGGCACATCAGCGGCAGTTACTCGGGCATCATGGGCCTGCCGGCACACGAGACGGCCACTGTGCTGCGCGCCGCCGGCGTGCGGCTGGTCTGCTGAAGAACCTTGCGCGAGAGAACATGAGCCAGGACATCCTGATCAACTGGGCGCCACAGGAAACCCGCGTCGCGGTGGTGGAGCAGGGCGCGGTGCAGGAAGTGCACCTGGAGCGCGCGCTCGAGCGCGGGCTGGTGGGCAACATCTACCTGGGCAAGGTGTCGCGGGTGCTGCCCGGCATGCAGTCGGCCTTCATCGACATCGGGCTGGACCGCGCCGCCTTCCTGCACGTGGCCGACCTCATGCCCAACATCGCCGCCAAGCATGCGGCGCCTCGCGAGCGCCAGGCACCCGACGCTGCCAGCGGGCGCGTGCTCGACCCCGATCCGGTGCAGCCGATCGAGCGACAGATTTTTGAAGGCCAGGCCCTGCTGGTGCAGGTGCTCAAGGACCCGATCGGCACCAAGGGCGCCCGCCTGACCGCGCAGATCAGCGTTGCCGGCCGGCTGCTGGTGTTCCTGCCGCAGGACAACCACATCGGCGTGTCGCAGAAAATTCCCCCGGCCCAGCGCGAGGCCCTGCGCCAGCGGGTGACCCGTCTGGCCACGCCCACCGACGGCGGCCCCACAGGGGGGTTCATCCTGCGCACCAACGCGGAGGATGCCAGCGACGAGGAGCTGGCCGACGACATTGCCTACCTGCGCAAGACCTGGCAGCGCATCCGCGAGGCTTCCTCCCGCCAGCCGCCGGCCACATTGTTGTACGAAGATCTGAACCTGATGCAGCGCGTGCTGCGCGATCTGGTGAGCGCCCAGACGCAGACCATCCGCCTCGATTCGCGCGAGCAGTTCGGCCTGCTCCAGGCCTTTGCGGCCGAGTTCATGCCCGACACGGCCGCCAAGCTGCAACTCTACACCGGCGAGCGTCCCATCTTCGATCTGTTCAACATCGACGAGGACATCGCCCGCGCACTCAGCCGGCGGGTCGACCTCAAGTCGGGCGGTTACCTGGTGATCGACCAGACCGAGGCGCTGACCACGGTGGATGTGAACACCGGTGGCTTCGTGGGGGCGCGCAATTTCGACGACACCGTCTTTCGCACCAACCTGGAAGCCGCGCAGGCGATTGCCCGCCAGCTGCGCCTGCGCAACCTGGGTGGCATCGTGATTGTGGACTTCATCGACATGGCGCGCGAGGACCACCGCGAAGCCGTGCTAACCGAGTTTCGCAAACAGCTCGGGCGCGACCGCGTCAAGACCATGACCGGCGGCTTCTCGCAACTGGGCCTGGTGGAAATGACCCGCAAACGCACCCGCGAATCGTTGGCCCACATGCTCAGCGAACCGTGCCCGGCTTGCGACGGCAAGGGTGTGGTCAAGACCGCGCGCAGTGTCTGCTATGACATCTTGCGCGAAATCCTGCGCGAGGCGCGCGCCTTCAGCCCGCGCGAGTTTCGGGTGGTGGCGTCGCCGCAGGTGGTAGAGCTGTTCCTCGACGAGGAAAACCAGCACCTGGCCGGGCTGTCGGACTTCATTGGCAAGCCGATTTCCCTGCAGGCCGAGAGCTCCATGACGCAGGAGCAGTACGACATCGTGCTGATCTGAGCGGTGCCTTGCTGCCTGCCCGCACTGGTCGGGAACCTGGGGCCAGAGCCGCGACTCTCTCTGCAGCGGCGTGCGCGATGCGCTGCACATCTTGTCACGGAGCCGGTGTGCCCCTCCGGTATCATCGTTCGCCACCGTTTTCCAGCCTGGCCATTGGCTCAGGCCTTACATGCAAGAGGATTTCTGACTTGACCCGACCGGACCGCTGCCTACCGACCCGCCGCGAGAGCCTGATGTACACCGCCGGCCTCCTGTCACTCCTGGCCTGGCCTGCCGGGCCGGCCATGGCTCAGTTCCGGGTCGAGGTGGCCGGGGTGGGCCTGACGCAGTTTCCCTTCTCGGTGGTGGCCTTCCGTGGCAACGATGCGGCCAGCCAGAACATGGCCGCCATCGTGCGCGCCGATCTGGAGCGCATCGGCCAGTTCCGATTCATCGATCCGCTGCCGGGTGCCATGGACGAGAGCACCCGCCCCGACACGAACCTGTGGCGTGGCAAGGGTATCGACGCCCTGGTGGTGGGCAGCGTCACGCGTTTGGCCGACGGCCGCTTTGACGTGCGCTTCCGGCTCTGGGATTTGGTGCGCGGCCAGGACTTGGGTGGCTTGAGTTACCCGGTGTCCACGGCCGATTTGCGCCTGGCGGCGCATCGCATTGCCGACCATGTGTATGAAAAAATGACCGGCGAAAAAGGGGTTTTTTCAACCCGCATCGCCTATGTGAGCAAGACCGCGCAGCGCTACCAGCTGTGGGTGGCCGACGCCGATGGCGAGAACGCGCGCGCCGCACTGAGCAGTCCAGAGCCGATCATTTCGCCCAGCTGGGCACCTGGCGGTGGGCAATTGGCCTATGTGTCTTTCGAAGCCCGCAAGCCGGTGATCTACACCCACGATGTGGCCACCGGCCGGCGCCGTCTGCTGGCCAACTTTCGCGGCTCCAACAGCGCGCCGGCCTGGTCGCCCGATGGGCGCCAGCTGGTGGCCACGCTGTCCCTTTCGGGCAATGCACAGCTGTACCTTCTACCCGCCGATGGGGGCGAGCCCCGGCGTTTGACGCGCTCGGAAGGTATCGACACCGAGCCGGTGTTCAGCAGCGACGGCCGCTTTATTTATTTCGTCAGTGACCGGGGTGGCTCGCCGCAGATCTATCGCATGTCGGCCGATGGCGCGGATGTGCAGCGTGTGACCTTCCAGGGCAGCTACAACATATCCCCGGCACTCAGCCCGGACGGTCGCCACCTGGCCTTCATCTCACGGGTCAATGGCGCCTTCCGCCTGCACCTGATGGAGCTGGCCAGCGGCACGGTCACCGCCCTGACCGAGACCAGTGGCGATGAAAGCCCCAGCTTTGCACCCAACGGCCGGATGATCATCTACGCCACCCGCGAGAACGGGCAAGAGGCTTTGATGACCACCTCGCTCGACGGTCGCATCAAGTCGCGTCTGGCTGGCGTGCAAGGTGATATCCGTGAACCCGAATGGGGGCCTTTTGCGCGTTGAATGCGCGCGGCCCCACTCCCATGATCTGAAAGGAAATTTTTATGCAAAACACCGCTTCCCCGCTCATTTCACGGCCTGCTCTGCCCCGTGGCCTGTCTGTGCTGCTGTCGCTGGTGGTGGCCGGCTCGCTGGCCGCCTGTGCTTCGGGTGTGCCGCTCAATGATGTTCCGGTCAGCGACCGCAGCACTGCGCCCGTTGCACCTCTGGGGCAAGGCAGCGTCGGCGGCTCGTCAGCGCAGGGCAGTGCTGCCCCGGCTGGCGGTGTGTCGCCCGTGCAGGTGGGGCGGGCGGGCGGCAGCCAGCCCGATCAACTGGCCCGCGTGGTGTATTTCGACTTTGACAGCTATGTGGTCAAACCCGAGTTCACCTCTTTGCTCGAAGCCAACGCCCGCTACCTCAAGGCCGATACCCAGCGCCGTGTGTCGCTGGAAGGGCATACCGACGAGCGCGGCGGCCGCGAATACAACCTGGCGCTGGGCCAAAAACGCGCCGAGGCCGTGCGTCGCTCGCTCAGCCTGTTGGGGGTGAGTGAGCAGCAAATGGAGCCGGTCAGCTTTGGTGAGGAAAAGCCTGCAGCCAGCGGTTCGGACGAGGCCGCCAATGCGAAAAACCGCCGTGTCGAAATCACCTACCGCTAAGACCATGTCAGCTGCAGCCCTGCGCCGTCTGGCGATGCCGTCCCTGGTCGCGGTGACGCTGCTGACCGTCGCCTGGCCGCGCCCGGCCTTGGCGCTGTTTGGCGACGACGAAGCCCGCAAAGCCATCATCGAACTGCGTCAGCGGGTGGAGGTCAATCGCCAGGCGGCGGAGGCGGCCAACACCCGCGCGACGGAAGACGCGCGCGAGGCGGTGGACGCCGCCCGCCGCAGTCTGCTGGACTTGTCCAACCAGATCGAGCAGTTGCGTGCCGAGGTCGCGCGCCTGCGGGGACAAAACGAGCAGCTCGTGCGC